>JAABUJ010000299.1_pt1 | contig 107241 bp, 125 predicted proteins | sample 5559131 | NCBI WGS metagenome assembly JAABUJ01 (sample SAMN10711875, study PRJNA513366) | rock metagenome | isolation source: Antarctica rocks | place: Antarctica: Victoria Land, Mt New Zealand nord | collected 2016-01-07
GCCGGCGCCTCAGTAAGGACTACGAACGGCTCCCGGCAACGGGCGAGGCACTCATTTACATCACCATGTCGCGGATCATGCTCCGTCGTCTGGCTCGCTCATGACCCTTTTCAGACAGTTTCTAGTGTCATGTCCTGATGACAGACGCCCCAGTCCAGGCCGGCGTTGGCGAGATCTGTAATGCGAGCGCGCAATTTCCGCGCCAGATTCAAAACATAGATTCGATCATCGGGGCGAGAAACCAGATATGGTTCGAGTGTGCAGAGCGGTTCGTCAATAAGTGTGGAAAGGTCAAGTGGACGGCGCGGATGCGGACTGACGAAATCGGTTGATCGCTCATGCACAAGGCCAGCAGCGTGACCAAAGCGATGGTACAGATCAGCAGTAAATGGCGGCGTCGGCTTCTCGCCTTCCGCAAACTCGAACAGCACGCCGTACCTCTCACCTTCCGGCGCCTCGATAAGAGTGATGGAGCGACCGTCCGCGCGTGGGAGAGCTGTGGCTACGGGGGCACCACGCCTTGAGAGGTGGTCGAGCAGATCGATCTCCCACAGAACAGCAGGAGGATCTCGCCATTCGGGACGGTACACCTTGAAGATGTAGCGGGCCTCCTCGCCAGAGACCAGATATACGTCATTGACGAACCTCCGTACCAGGGTGCCGCTTGTCACTCTATCCACTAGATAGCCATCGCGTACCAGATCGGCAATGGCTTGGGGATCGAGTAATGACCGGGCTACCCTTGACCGCCGACATGCGCCCGCGAACTCCCTGGGAGGCGATGTCGTCAGAAGTGCTGGATTCAGACATGGCCCATCATAGGTGGTCTGTCACCTCACAAAGGAGGGCAGCCTGTTGAAAAAACCTGTGGAAGTCGTTGTCGGGCCAGCAATCCTGTGATATGGTAGCGGCGTAGAGGATCAAATCAAGAATCTGCTGTACTTTACTCCTCACGCGGCGGCCAGAGCCACCTCCTCGGGCTGACGCCGCCGCTACTGCCCAGGTAGACCCACCCAGTGACCCTGTCGTCCATCTGCTCGGCCTCCAGCGCCGCGCTGGGGCCAGTTTCAGGCGCCGTAAACACGGTGCACCGCACCATCAAACCGATCATGGATACGGTGCTCGCCGCGGCAGACTGTATAACAACTCCGGATCATTGGCACAGGTCAGCTGAACGTGCTCTGCCTCACGGCGCCCCAGAAGCCAGGCAAGCAGGGCATAGGACACGCCGCTGACCACGGCATCCGCTTCGTCGCTGTCACCCTCAGTCACCTCCACGGTCGCGCCGCGCTGAACAACACACCATGTCTTGCCAGTGTCCGTGGCCTGCAAGAGCCAGCTTCGGTCATCAGTCAAGGCAGGGCCGCGCCAGCGAGCCGGTATCCCATTAACCACCGATGCGAGCGCGCGCTCCACGAAGCACCGCGGCCAATGCTCCGGTTCGTATCCGAGATCGAGGTCGACATGATGGATCTCGATCTCTCGCCAGCGGGCCCACACGCCTCTCCACGCTGGACGCGTTCCCACTAGGGTCAGCGTGGGCCGATCCCAGGCATCGTCCGGCATTTTCGACCAGGTAGCGACGAGCGCCTGTTGGGCCTCTTCCAGATCGGCGATTGCCTCTCGCGCCGTTCTGCCCCGGCCTCGGCGTATCTCCGCTTCGCGCTGCTCCGGACCGCCGGCATACTGTGGGATGAGTTCGCCCCGGATTGCTCCCTCCGCCATGCGTCGATTGGCGTCGGCATTCCGTGCCAGATGCGTCACGAGTTCGGCCCGTGACCAGCCAGGGAGACTCGAAGGGGCGCGCATCAGGCGGTCTGTGCAGCGATCCAGTGTGCCATGGAGCGCCGCGTACGCGGCGTCGACGCCGCTGAGTTCCATGCGGGGTTTGCACATAGAGCGTAGTCAGCCTTCCTCGGTGCTGTCTCCATCGTATCAACGGCGGGAACGCTCACCTCCATGGCTTCGGTGAGAGCGGCATCCTCCCAGCCGGGACCGGGTGTTGAAAGTCAATTAGATTTGCCGGTAGGTATGGAACAGGCGACGAATATGCTGACGCTTTGGCATGCTCCGATGTAGGACCGGCTCGCGTGGCTGAACTGGCCTACATTGATAGGGAATTAGTCGTTGACGAGTGCCGCCAGCCGCTTGGGAGCGACGAGACGATAGCTCTGGACCACCAGTTCGCGAATCTCGTCCCAGTCGATGTCGCTCACCTCGAGGTCGAGAGCAAACCATCCCTTTGGACCAAGGTAGGGAGGGATGAAAAATCGCCGCGGGTCAGCTTTAGCGAGCAGTATGTTCTCATCGGCTGGGCCTTTACAGCACAGCGCTACGCGCCCATCGCCGTGGTGATCCACCAAGTGATAGGCAAAGGTCCTGCCCCGCACCGAGAACTTCGTGTGCTGAGCTCCGTTGCTGCTCGCCTGGGGCAGGGCAAGGCAGAGGGTGGCAAGCCTTGCCAGGCGAGTATCCGCGTCGCTGGTGGTCATCGTGTCACTCCTCTATTGCTGCCGCGGGCATGAAGCCTTACAGCCACTCAGTGTCTCCTATAATGGTATCCGTCACGTGGCTATCGAGGAATGCCCTCAGTGCGGTGATCAGAGAATCCATTGCATCGGTGCGCCGCGGGAATGTCCGCGGGGAGGTGAAGAGAATGCCCGCATGCACGTCCCTGCGGGCAAGGAAGTCCTGGTGGAGCGGCATAAAGTCCCGCACGTTCTCCGTGACGAGCACCCGCCCCTCGTCGCGCGCCCAGATCAGCAGCTCTTCATCCGATCGTTGGTGCAAGTGCGCGTGTTCCACCCTGCTTCGCTCGGCAACAGGAAGGACATCGTATTCCCGCTTCTGCAACTGATCGGCGATTGCCGGGGAGTAATGCTCGTCGAGGAGCAGCTTCACGCCGTCAGGTGGTTGCCTTGCCGCCGACGCCAGGACGCCTCAGCGTCGGCGGCCAGCGCCCGGTTCCGATCGATCCACTGATCGATTTCATCTGTGTAGTCGAGGTAGTAGTCCAGAGCAGCGATCACCAGGGTGGGGTTGATGCCGAGGTAGGCAGCGGCAGCTTGGGGATTCCCGCCCTCGTTCTGGATGGTCTCGACGATCTCCCAGACATCGAGACCATGACCAGCGAGACCGGGCCGACGGCCGGCGGGCCCGTCACGGAAGACTATGCCGGGATGCTCAGCCATGCATAAACCCTCCTGAAGGTACTGCTCGCCGAGAGCAGTCTTCGGCTGGCCGGATAGCTCGGATCGGCGGACAATCCGACGAAAGGTCTCCGGGTTGAGGCGCAAGGTGAAGTACTCTGCGGACCATGGCGTGTCACATTGTGCCACACTGCGCCACACCGTGCCACCTGCATCCACCTCACGCTGGCCAACTAAACCATGCTGGAAGGCGCTGCGTAGTACATGGTGGGCGCCGCCGCCATCGAAAGGAGTCGCTTGCCTTTCGTGGCGCGCGGCGTCATAACGAGCCGGGCGTCGTCCCTGACTGGCGTCCGGTCGTGTATTGGGCAACGGGCCGGATCCCCGTGTACCGTAAAAGCATGGACCGGGACCGGCTTGAACTGACTCCCGCTGAGATGCGGACGCTTGGCTATCAGGTGATCGATCTGCTCGTCGACCACTTCGACACCGTGCGCGACCAGCCGGTGACCAGCCACGCCCAGCGACGCGACCTCGAGCAGCTCCTGCGCGAGCCGCCGCCGCGGCAGGGGTCCGATCCGTCAGAGGTGCTGGAGCAGCTCTCGAACGACGTCTTCTCGCATATTGCGCATCTCATCCATCCGCGCTTCTTTGCCTTCGTGCCCAGCCCCAGCAATTTCGTCAGCGTCATGGCCGAGTGCCTGGCCGCCGGCTACAACATTTTCAATGGCTCCTGGCTGGTGGCCTCGGGGCCTGCCCAGATTGAGTTGGTCACCGTCGACTGGCTGCGACAGATGTGCGGTCTCTCCGACACCGCCGGCGGTCTCTTTGTCTCAGGCGGCACGGCGGCCAACCTCACTGCTCTGGCCGTGGCTCGCCATGCCCGGCTGGGAGATCGAACCGCCGGCGCCGTGGTGTACTACTCGGATCAAACCCATGCGGTGGTAGATCGCAGCCTGCGCCTGCTCGGCTTCTCGCCACACCAGAGCCGTGTGTTGCCGGCCGGCGATAGCTACCGCCTTCCACTCCCTGAGCTGCACGCCGCCATCCAGCAGGATCGTGCCGCGGGTCGAATCCCCTTTGCGGTGGTCGCCAACGCCGGTACCACCAATAGCGGTGCCGTCGACCCGTTACCACAGCTCGCCCAGCTCTGCCGGGAGCAGGGATTGTGGCTCCACGCGGATGCCGCCTATGGCGGACCAGCCATGCTCACCGAGCGCGGCCGGGTTGCGCTGCAGGGGTTGCACCTGGTCGACTCCCTGAGCCTTGATCCACACAAATGGCTGTTTCAACCGTTCGAAAGCGGCTGCGTGCTGGTCCGCGACGGCAGCCTGCTCCCCGATACCTTCGCCATGCATCCAGAGGTTCTGCGCGACGTCGATCGGGGGAACGAAGAGGTGAACTTTCGAGACTATGGCATCCAGCTCACTCGTAATTTCAAGGCGCTGAAACTCTGGATGTCGCTCAAGGTGTTTGGGCTGGATGCCTTCGAGCAGGCCATCGCGCGGGGTATCGAACTGGCCGAAACAGTCGAACAGATCCTGCGCGAGTCCACCGCCTGGGAGGTAGTCACCCCGGCCCAACTGGGCGTCGTCACCTTTCGCTACACCGCTCACGACCTTGCTCCGCCGGACGGGGACACCCTCAACCGGCAGCTAGTCGACGCCATGATCGAGGACGGCCTGGCCCTGATCAGCTCGACCGTCCTGCGTGGGCGGCTGGTACTTCGTCTCTGCACCATCAATCCCCGCACCACGGCGGACGATCTTCGTCAGACGATCAACTGTCTGGAAGCCATGGGCGCGGAACTCAGCAGCCGGCGCGCAACACTGACGCCGGAGGGGAGCTGACCAGGGCTAGCCCCGCTACCGCGGCCTGACGCCCAACAAGAGTAGAAACATCCGTCCCCACCTAGCCCCCGTTGCCGATGAAGACGCCGGCGGCGAAGACCAGCACCCCGCCGACTACCACCTGCAGGATGCTCATAAAGAAGTTCATGCTGAAGAACTTGTAGCGAATAAACGCGATCGCAATCAACTCGATGCCCACCACCAAATAGGCCAGCGTCAGGGCAGTGTGAAGGTTGGCCAGCAGAAAGGGAAGCGTGTGACCGGCGCCGCCGATAAAGGTCATTCCGCCGGTAATGGCGCCGCGCTTGACCGGGGTGCCTCGGCCGGTGAGTTCACCCGTATCGGAGAGCGCCTCCGAGAAGGCCATGCTGATGCCCGCGCCCACCGCCGCGGCCATACCGACCAGAAACGTGGTGTGCGCATTGTGGGCGGCAAAGGCGGTGGCAAACAGCGGCGCCAGTGTCGACACCGAGCCGTCCATCAGGCCCACCAGCCCCGGTTGCACGATCTTTAATACAAATTGCTGTTCTTTGGTGTGGCCTTCGATCGAGGTCGCCGGATTCTGGTCCTCTGCCGCTATCTCTGAACGCGCTTCCGCCATGCTCGCTCCTTCGTGCTGCCGCTGCACTCGCTACTGTCAGTTTGCAGGAAGCAGGCCATCCGGTCGAGGGAGCCGGCAGGACCCGCAGTAGCCAAGAAATGTCTGTGTCTGACTGACAATCTGAAAGTCAGGAACGATGGGAAGCTGCGGAGGCGTCGACCAGACGACGTCCGCGATGGCGCCGCACGAGAGACACACGACCTCAGCGTGCGGAGTGGTGGTGGTGTCGAAGTGGCTGGTGCCGTCCACGTCGAAGCGGCGCAATTCACCCAGGGCAACCAGCTCATTGAGCGTCTTGTACACCGTGGTCAACGACACCATCGGCATCGATTCGCACACCTGAGCGTGAATAGCCTCGGCCGTCGGGTGAGTCTGGTCCCGCTCCAACGCTCGATAAATCATGAGCCGCTGGGGCGTCACTTTCCCACCACGCTCACGAATAGACTGCACTAACTTGTCAATCGAATTCATCACTAATCAACAATCATTTCTAGCTACTGAGCATTATAGCTAGATAGTGATGGTCTGAACAATAGCAAAAAGGGAGAGCGCCACTCGCGCTCTCCCCCTGAAACTCGTCGTGACTAGGCGGAGCCCAGCCCGTTGACCACGTCCTGGAAGAGGTCTTGCAGGTAGGGACCGATCAGAATGATGATGGCAATCGCCACGATCGAAATGAGGGCGGCGAGCAACGCATACTCCACCATGTCCTGTCCCTCTTCGCGCTCGTTCAAGCGATTGAGCAGGGCCTGTACCTTCGACTGCGCTATCAGATGGGGCATCACTGTCGCGTTCTCCTGTTCGATTAAACCGATTCGCCAGTAAATAGGTGGTTTCTATAGTCGTAGTAAACCACCTTAGCGAGAAGCAGGGTATCGGGATGGGTCACCCCTGATGAAGGACTTTGGTCCCTCTGCCCAAACGCTCAGAAGATGGGGGACTCCTATAGGGGATTTCTATATAAGGAGCACAGTTGCGTCGCGTGCCCCGCGCCGGTTGTAGACTGACTACACAGAGCCGTGTAACGGCCAGGAGGAACACCATGCCAGAGGTCGAGGTCCCCGAGTGGTTCAACGCCGCATCCTATTTTGTCGATCGCAATCTGGCGGAGGGACGGAGCGACCATATCGCCATCCTCTATCAAGACCAGGAACTCACCTACCGGCAGGTAGCGGAGAATGTGAACCGTGCCGGGCATGCTCTGCGCGAGCTGGGCCTGCAGATGGAGCAACGCGTGATGCTCCTGCTGTTGGATTGCCCGCAACTGGTCTACTGTTTCTTCGGAGCCATGAAGATCGGCGCCGTGCCGGTGCCGGTGAACACCTTGCTGAAGGCTCAGGACTACCGCTATCTGCTGAACGATAGCCGGGCACGGGTGCTGGTCGTGAGCCAGGAACTCTATGCCACGGTCGAGCCCATCCTGGCCGAGCTGGAGTATCTGCCGCAGGTGGTGGTACTGGGGCAGGTGGAGGGCCGCCCCTCGTTCGACGATCTGATCGGCGGCCAGCCCAGCGAGCTGGCCGCGACCCGTACCCACCGGGACGACGTCGCCTTTTGGCTGTACACCTCCGGTACCACCGGCCTGTCGCGCGCCGCGGTGCACCTGCACCACGACATGGTGCATTGCTTTGAGCTGTACGCACGAGGCGTTCTGGACATCGGGGAAAGCGACCGCACCTATTCCGTCGCCAAGCTGTTTTTTGCCTATGGACTGGGAAACGCGCTCTACTGCCCCTTTGGGGTCGGGGCCACCACCATCCTTTTTTCAGGCCGGCCCCAGCCGGAGGCGGTCTTCGAGGTGGTCAACCGCTATCGCCCCACGCTCTTTTTTGCCGTGCCCACCGCCTATGCCGGCATGCTCCACGCCGCCGAACGCGGTTCGCCGATCGATATGTCATCCGTTCGTCTGGCGGTCTCCGCCGGCGAGTCGCTCCCGGCCAGCATCTATCAGCGCTGGTTGGAGCGCTTTGGCGTTGAGATTCTGGACGGCATTGGCTCCACCGAAATACTGCATATCTTTGTCTCCAACCGCCCGGGCCAGGTCCGGCCCGGCTCGACCGGAAAGGTGGTGCCGGGCTACGAAGCGAAGCTGGTGGACGACGATGGCCAGGCGGTCCCAACCGGCGAGGCGGGGAATCTGACGGTACGCGGTGATAGTATCTGTGCCTATTACTGGAACCAGCACGACGCCACCCGCCGCGCCATCCAGGGGGAGTGGATGCGCACCGGCGATAAGTATCACCTGGATCAGGACGGCTACTTCTGGTACGACGGCCGCGCGGACGACATGCTCAAGGTCGGCGGCATCTGGGTCTCGCCGGCCGAGGTGGAGAACGTGATCGTGGAGCATCCCAGGGTGCTGGAGTGCGCCGTGATCGGCGCCGAGGACGCCGACCGGCTGGTCAAACCCAAGGCGTTCGTGGTACTGAAGGACGGCGCGGGCGCCGGCGATGAGCTGACCGGGGATATTCAGTCTTTCGTGAAGGGACGGATCGCGCCGTACAAGTATCCGCGCTGGATCGAGTTCGTGGACGAGCTGCCCAAGACGGCGACCGGCAAGATCCAGCGCTTCAAGCTGCGCCAGGATGCGGGCGAGCCAGCGTGAGCAAGCTGACCTCGCTGTCCGAGGCGATCGAGCGGCTGGCGCCGGATGGCGCCTCGCTGGTGATGAGTGCGGCGCTGGAGGCGGCTATCCCCTTTGCCGCCGGGGCCGAGCTTATTCGCCAGCAGCGGCGCGATCTAACCGTGATCGCGCCCATCTCCGACCTGCTCTTCGATCAACTGATCGGCGCCGGCTGCGTCGCTCGGGTCCAGGCCGCCTGGGTCGGCAACGTCAGCGCTGGGCTGGGTCACAATTTCCGGCGCGCCGCCGAGCAGCACGTTCCCCGCCCAATCGTGGTGGAGGAGCATAGCAACTTCTCCATTAGCCTGGCGCTGCTGGCCGGCGCCCTGGGCGCGCCCTGTGTGCCCACCAGGTCGCTGCTGGGCACGGATATCCTGCGCCTCAATCCTTCCTTCCAGACCGTGACCAACCCGTTCGGCACCGAGCCGCTGGTGTTGGTACCGGCGCTGACGCCGGACCTCGCCATCCTGCACGTACAGCGCGCCGACGAGACGGGCGGCGCCCACGCCTGGGGCAATCTGGGCGTGAGCCGGGAAGCGATGATGGCCGCCCGCCACACCATCCTGACCGCCGAGGAGATCGTGCCGGTCGAGGTCATCCGCAGCGACCCCAACCGCGTCCTGGGTCCACCCACCAAAGTAGCGGCGGTGGTCCACCAGCCGGGCGGAGCGCATCCCGCCCCGGTGCAGGGCTACTACAACCGCGATCACGACTACTTCCACCAGTACCATCGGGCCACCCGCACCCCTGAAGGATGGGACGCATGGCTGCGGGAGTGGATCCTGAACGTACCCAACCGCGCCGCCTATCTAGCCAAACTGGGCGCCGATCGCTGGGAAGCGCTGCAACCCCGTCAGCACCGCTACGCCGCCGCCGTCGACTACGGGTATTGAGACATAGAGGAACAGCCGGCCTTCCCGCTGCCCGATGCGCTGCGCGCGCAGATTGAGCGCCACTTCCGCCTACACCTGGGCGAGGCTATTCCCTTGAACGGCGGCGAGGAGGCCCAGGTGTGGCGCGTGGAGTCCATCGATGGGCCGCTCGTGGTGCATGCCAGCCCGGCATGGCGAGGCACAGAGGAGTTGGCATGGATACACGGTCTGCTGCGATTTACCGCACGGCAGGCGCCGGAAGCTGTGGCGCCGCTGCCCGCTCGTGACGGCTCAACCCTCATACCTCACCAAGACTGGTGGCTGTCCCTCTTCCCCTTCGTGCCGGGCGCCTTTCTGGATCGCGAGGATGCCGTGCAGCGCGAAGCGGCCGCCCGGCTGCTGGCCCGCATGCACCGTGCGATGCTGGGATGGAAGGCACCCGGCCGCCGGCCCAGCTCCACACCGGCCCAACTACCGCCGATCCCCGACCCGCCTGAGTTGGTGGACGCGGCGCTGGATGCCTGGAGAGCCGGACTTGCCGCCTCCGTGGAGTCGCTGACTCGTGGTCCTATCCATGGCGATTATTACCGTCGCAATGTACTCTGGCACGACGACCGTATCAGCGGCGTCATCGACTGGTTTGAGAGCCGCATTGCCTACCTCATAGAGGAGATTGCCTGGTCGACCTGGGAGTTCGCGAAGACCGCCGCGGGCGATGATCTGCACCTGGATCGTGCTCAGGACTTCCTGGCGGCATATCTGGATGAGGGTGGCCCGGTTTCCCCACGCGAATTTCACCATGTCGTCCCGGCCATTCGCTGGGGGCTGCGCGACGAAGCGCGGGCGGCGCTCGCCGCCGCATCGCGTGGCTTGCCGTGGGATCCGGAGTATATGGCGGAGGAGATACGAGCCTTTGAAAGTCTTCCGTCCGCTACCCCGCACTTGGAAAATCAGATCTAGCCGCTGTGTCGGAAGCGTCCACATGCTAGCTAGACCGGGCGCGCAGTAATACATCCATCGGGACCGATCTGCAGGACACCGTCGAGTGCTCGGATGATCTTGACAATGATCTCAATGCCCGGTGATTGGCTACCGCGCTCAATGCGGACGATCATGGGCTGCTTGATGCCGGTCAACTCGGCCGGTCAGGCGATCGCCGCATCGTCCAGACGCACGATCAACTGGCCGCAATGGTCGGCGCAAGTCACGCGTGTGACCAAGGGGCGGCGTGCAATGCGAATACTGGGACTCGTTGAACACCATTGCCATCAACGTGCGGCTACGGTGATTGATGCGACACGGCTAACCCCCGATCGCTTTATCTGGACCGATGTGCCATCTGGCACATCAATTACGGCGGTGGGTTGTTATGGTAACGGGAAAAGGAGAGCGGGTGGTGTCATCGCTACGCCACCCTTGCTCACACAATTATTTACATTCGCCTCCCTACTGAGAAAAGAGATACCCCGTGAGACACTTTCGTCCCGTCCACATCGCGGCCATTGCCGCGGTGCTCGTCTCCGCTGCCGCAGTGACATCGCCCACCTCTCCTGTCAGAGCCGACAGTGGTGTTGTTGATCACCACCAGGGAACGCCAGGCTTCCTTGGAGGACTGCAAGCTTCCACCGCCGCACAGGATAAGCACTTTCAAACCACGATGTCCGACTCCGATTGTAAGGCGCTGAAGGCGACCCACCCCGACTTCTCTGCTGCCCTCGGCGCTCGCCCATGTCTGATGAACGTGACCCTGCATCTTGATGCGGTGACTCAAACGCCACCGTCGGGCACGAACCTATCGTTTCTCCATGCTATGAAACTTGGAGGAGTGTCGCGAGCGACACGAGCATCTCGCACACACGGTGGTCTCTTGCAGCCGATGGACTCGTACTCCAATGGCTTCTATTGGGGATCTGGATACTCCAGGACGTGTTCTGCGTACGGCAACCTGTGTGGTCTGTGGTCCGATAACGCTGGGTACAGTTTTGCCTACAACTTCTCCCAGGTCTGGCTCGAGAGTGGCGTCACTTGCAGTCCCAACGCGATCGATGGCACGGTCACGTACAGCCCCGATTACGGCGGATGGTGTGGCTATGGTGGAGGGAATGGCGCCAGCTTCCCAAACTATCTGTCCGGAGGGGACAACTTCACGACGATTTATGGCTTCAACTATGCGATAGTGCAGGTTCGGGGGCAGTTCTCGCATTCGCAGCGCTTCAACATCGATTCGGGTGGATATGCGTGGGTCCAGGGCGACGTCAACCCCAGTTGCGTTGGCCCTGACTGTGGTTAAGGAGGGTCTTCGATCGAATTGATACGCAACGGTCGTGGCATCGCTTCTGAGTCCATCCCGTCTGGTGTCGAGCGACGCCAGACGGGATATCATCAATGGCACAAGTCTTGCCCTGAAGTGGGAAGGGTCGAGGAGTCTCAATGATCATCGAACAGGATGAACTGCGCCAGGAACTGTTAGCGACTCTGGGAGCGAGTCGCGAGTTGTCCCACGAGGATGATGAGCATCTCGTGGATGCCCTTCTACAGCAGTTGCAAAGCCACCCCGCCCTGCAAGCTCCGCCCGGGAGGCGGGCTCAAGGATGGCCGTCTTTAGCTGGTATAAAACGCCTCCAGACGGGTGAACTCCTGAGTAGTTGTGCGTCGGCGGTGCTCGGAATGGTGGGAGTCGCGGGACTCGCCCAGTACCTCCAGGCGGGGCTGCAGGGCGATGCGTCACTTGCGGTTGGTCAGCACTCCCTAGTGCTGGTGGCATTACTCTTGGTCGGACTCGTTTTGGGAGCAGTTGTTCACAGCCTCTTCAAGTCTCTCGTGGGGCTCGCCCTTTTGCTCATCTGTACCGTGATCCTGGTCGTTGGTTTCATATGCGCCGCCTTCCTACCCAATGTCGTCCAACCGATCTCCTACGGATATGGAGTAGTTTCACCCATAATCTCGGTCCTCACAGTGGCACTCGCGGTTGTGGCCAGCACGATGGGCGTCATGGACGAGCGTGTCGACGGGATCAAGCGACAAAATATGCTGTCTCGCTCACAGGGGTGATGAAGAAGCGTGTACTTGCTGGGTTCGGTTCGGCTTTAGCGGCAGTGGCACTGACCACTGCCGCCGGAGCGAGTGGAGGGCCACTCAGGCCCGTGGCGACCTACAGCCTGCCGCCTCGACCGCAGGCGACCTACGGCGCCTGCTCGGTCGGAGCAAATGCATCGTACGCCGCCATCGGATTGGCTTGGGCACGAAGCCCGATCCCAGGCGGATACGATCACTTTTGCCGTGGCTTCACGCTCGTCACCCTGCGCACTGGAACCAGGCGCGTCGTCGTTCGACTGCCCCTGCCCCAGCAAAAGGGCTCGTGGATCGTCGATGAGCCAGTTCTGATTGGGCATTGGCTCGGATACTTACACTACCTCAAATCCGGTGGTGGCCCGTGGGACGTTGAGATCGTGAACCTTCAAACCGGCGCTAGCCGCCGGCTCGACCACGGAGGTGAGCAGGGTGAGTCGACCGGTCTTCCTCTCATCACGGGCTGGCGGAACAACCTGGTCTGGGCATCGGCTGGCCAGCAGGTCAACGGCCACGCTGTCGACCAGATCCACATGTACGACCCGATGTCCGGCACTGGTCGGATCGTTCCCACCAGCCATCCCGGCATCCGTTACACTAGTGCCTCCATGTCGGGTCCGATCGTCACCTTTCTGGGACTGACTCATCTGGGACTGGCTAACCGCGGATCTGACGTGTGGGTAAAGGACCTCCGGACGGGGCATCTGCGTCAGCTTACGCACACCGGGAAGGCTACCGGCGCCGTCGTCACAGGGTCCTGGGTCGCCTGGTACACGATTGGGCGAAATTCAGTTGGGCCTGTGATCGTCGAGGACTTGCGCACGGGCCGCCAGTGGACCGCAGCACGCGATCCGGCTTACCAGGTCACCGCCGGCAACGGCCTGCTGGCCTGGGACAGCATCTACAAGGACCAATGGACAGTTCTGGACCTCACGACGGGACGCTCCTGGACACCTCCCCGACTCTCCACGCGACAGGGAGGAGGGACGATGGTTCGTGTGCAGGGCGATGTCATCGTAGAGATAGCGGTAGTTCCTGCATCAGAAGATTTGGGTCGCGTGCAGGTCTATGGGCGGAGGAGCTTGCCCAGCGCACCGCGGTTGTAACCGCGACGATTATCGCCTCTCTGACAGGCGTGCCAGAGAGGCGACGTGTACGGGAATCAATCACGCCTCCCTCGATTGGCGTGGTACAAGGTAAATTACATAACGCATGATACGATGGTGAGCAGGAATAGTCACCTTTGTTTTGCCCAAAGCGCGTCGCCGAAGAACTAACCCGATGTCGTCTATTTGCTGGACTAGACGAGCGAGACCTCGATCTCGTACAGGTACTTGGACATCGGGAAACATATGCACCTGGTTCGCCGCTAGTCTTGCCGGGCGACTCCCAACGGCGCATCTTCGCCATCGTGGAGGGGAACGTTCAAGTCTACCACCTGTCCCAAACCGGCAGAGCGACCACTGTAGCACTGCTGTCTCAGGGTGATGTATGCGGGCTGAAGGCGCTGTCGCCAGCGATCTAACCGACGAGTGGAGTCGAGTCGATTTCCCACTGTGTCGCGTACGGGTTCGCGCCACTCTCGTTTCGAGAGTTCCTGCTGGCGCATCCCGGCGTCTATCTTGGTGCGATCGGGTTGCTCGCGGAGCAGTTGGGGCAGATGGAGGATAGACTCGTGGAGCGCTCACTATGCGGCGTCGAGGCGCGCGTGGCTCATGAACTGGCCCGGGATGCGCTCCACAGTGCCGGGAGTATCGTCAGGACCCCGCATGTACAGCTGGGACGAGGCGCAGACGCTACGCGTGAGGAGGTGACGCGGTCTCTTGGCCATCTCCGCGAACTCGGCTTGACTGAATCTACACCGCATAGTCGGGCAATCCATGTCTTCGACGCTGCGCTACTGCTGTCGTGGAGGGAAGGATGAGGCAAGTCGAGCCGACTTGCTCCCTGTGGACACGCTTCGCGCCCAACATGCCAATGTGACTCGTTTTGCGCCATCTCATGAATTTCAGCTTAGCTCGTGCCTGCCACCCGATTGAGGGCCTGCGTAAGTACCGGCACATTCTCATCCGTCAGGTAGCTGGCGAAGTGCTCCTCGATTCCCCGCGCGTAGATCGGCCAGGCGTGGCGCATCGCCTCGATCCCCTGGTCGGTTAGCACCGCAAAGGCAGCGCGGCGATCTGGGCCGCAGCGCTTCCGCCGTGCCAGGCCAGCCACTGCCGCCTCCGAATCACAGGAGAACAACATGGTAACCAAGATCACGCGCGACGAACTCAAGACCAAGATCGAGCGGGGTGATGGCCTGGTCATCGTCGAGGCCCTGCCGCCCATGTATTACGGGGATGCTCACCTGCCGGGTGCGCTGAATCTCCCCCACGATCAGGTGGGTGAGCGGGCCTCGCAGCTACTTCCCAACACGTCCCAGGAGATCGTGGTCTATTGCTCGAACCTCCCCTGCCAGAACTCGACGCTTGCCTCCCGGCAGCTCGATCGGCTTGGCTATAGCAACGTTCGCGAGTACGAGGAAGGGAAGCAGGACTGGATCGATGCCGGCTTGCCGGTTGAGCGTGGCGTGCCAGCGGCGGCGATCTAAGCCCAGAGGCCGGATCCGACACCCTGGTACAGCGTCCAGATGAACGCAATGGGGGTGGCGCCTGCGCCACCCCGGCCGCGCTATCTCCAGGAAGCACGCATACTGTGTCAGTTCATTCAAGAAGGATCGTTTTCAGCTTCTGCTTTCAGCGAGGAAATCGCTCCACGCCTTGCACCATCGCCTGGCATAGTCGCAGCGTGGCCAGCGCGTCGTTGAGATCCAGCATCTCCACCGGTGAGTGGGAGTAGCGGCGAGGGATGGTAGCCACCGCGGTGGGGATGCCGCCGGCACTGACGTAGACGCTGGACGCATCGGTGTTGCCAAAGGGGAAGCTGGCCAGCTGGTAGGGGATGCCTTCCCCCTCGGCCAGGTCGATCAGATAGTCGCGCACCCGCTCCGGCATCAGATAGCCGCTGCCGCGTGGACCGCTCGATACCTGGAAGACCGGCCCCTGGCCCAGCGCGACTGGGAAGGAGCGCACCTGGCGCGAGTCCGGGGTATCGGCGCAGGGAATGGTATCCACCACCAGTGCGCAGTCCGGCCGCATCCGTTCGGCGGCGATGCGTGCCCCCTTGAGGCCAACCTCCTCCTGCACCGCGATGGCCACGGTCAGCGTCCCAGGTAGCTCCTCGCCCTGTAGCGAGCGCAGCAACTCCAGCATGACCAGGCAGCCAACCCGGTTATCAATCGCCTTGCCCACCACCCGGTTCGGGTTTGCGGTTGGTTCCAGCTCGCTCTGCCAGGTGACCTGATCGCCGATCCGGATGCCCAGCGCGGCGACCTCCGCACTCGACTGGAGCCCTAAATCGAGATACAGCTCGCCGATCTCCGGCGTGGTGCGCGCCTCCTGAGGTGAGGTCAGATGGCCGGGCCGCACGCCGATCACGCCGCGCTGGCCGCGCACCCGGACCTTTCGTCCCACCAGCAGCGCCTCCGGGACGCCTCCCACCTGCTGCAGCCGGATAAAAGCATCCGGCTCCACGGCGGCCACCAGCAGGCCGATCTCGTCGGAGTGGGCGACGACCATCAGATGCGGCCCACCGCCGCCCTGCCGGATCGCGTAAACATTGCCAGGCCCGCCGATCTCGACCGTATCGGCCAGTGGCCCCATCGCCTGGCGCAGGTAGTCCGCCACCTGGTGCTCGTGGCCGGAGACGCCGTCTAGCCTGGTGAGGGCGGCCAGTTCGTCGCGGAAGCGAGTTGTGTCGTCGTGGTTTGCTATCAAAGCCGGTCCCTCCTGGGGCTACCTGCCATAATGAGGCGTCTCTTTCATGGAAATACAGGAGCCGATCATGTCTCACGACCGACCAATCGCCGGCCTCATCCCCACGGTAATCGAAAACACCAACCGTGGCGAGCGGGGCTTTGATATCTATTCTCGTCTGCTACGAGATCGCATCATCTTTATCAATATCCCAATCGACGATACCCTGGCCGGTCTGGTGGTAGCGCAGTTGCTCTTCCTGCAATCGGAGGACCCGGACCGGGACATTAACATGTACATCGCCAGCGGCGGCGGCTCCATCACCGCCGGGTTCGCCATCCACGACACCATGAAGCACATCAAGTCCGATGTGGCCACCATTGCCATGGGCATGACCGGTAGCATGGCGACCTTTCTGCTCTGCTCGGGCACCAAGGGCAAACGCTATGCGCTGCCCAATGCCACGGTCCACTTCCACCCGGCCGGCGGCTACGGCTTTGGCGGGTATGCTCCAGACATCGAGATCCACGTCCGGCATCTGCTGGACATGCAGGAGCGTGGCAACCGTCTGATGGCCGAATACAGCGGCCAGACGCTGGAAACCATCACCCGCGACTTCCAGCGAGATCGCTTCTTCACCGCCCCCGATGCCCTGACCTATGGCCTGGTGGATGAGCTGCTGGAGCCACACACCGCCGCCTCGCCCGACGGAAAAGCAACGCCAGACGCGAATCCTTTTACGGCGCCACGATGAGCTACCCAGCCCCTCCCCCAGCGCCGCAGGGCTGCCTGTCCAGCCCAACGGCGCTGGGGACAGGCCCTCGCGGGTTCATGGGCGGACAGCGCTGAGGCACCGTGTTCACCTGATAAGTCAACCGACCGCCGTGCTGCGTTCGCATGGTCCCGCCTGTAGGCACAGTGGCGGCGTAGGGGACGTGGCTCCTGCCCGTCCCGCCCACGATGTCTCCGGCGGGTACCGGTATCCATCGCAACCGCCGGCGGGTCGCCCAGGAGCCGCAGCCCCATAGGCATCACGTTACGGTCTCGGAGGACCAGGAAGGGGTACCGAGTCGGAGTTGAAAGGCGCTGGGATGGGCCCAGCACGCGATCCAGCAAGGCAGATCGATCACCCTGATGGATGCAGCTGGGGGAGGAATACCCCTCTGACGCCTGTCATCAAAGCGTCATCCGCCGCTCATCAAACGCTCATGCGGCATCGGTAGTCTAGAGGTAAGGGGATCACACACCAGAGGTCCTCATCACATCAAGGAGCTACCGAATGAACGCCTCATCCCATCTGTCTTTTTCTGTCTACCTTGTTCCCGGCGCGGAGCGGGGCGTTTGGCGCGGAGAAGTTGTCCACCAGCAGAGCGGTCGCTCGACTGCCATTACCTCGGTCTGGGGACTCGCGCAACGAGTGGCCGAAGAAGCCGATTTGCACGCGCCGCAAGACGACAGTCAATGGACGCGGCTCATCAGTCAGGCTTCACGTCAGAGTCGCACGGAGTACAGTGAGATGAGCGAAGCATCGTAATCGACCGATTACGAGGTAGGTGAAAAAGGGAATGCGGGTATCTGATATCAACGCTGGTATGACCGTCTTTGCATCCGACGGAACGGAACTGGGTGAGGTGATGGAGGCCTGGGCCTACACCGACGGCTATGGCTACATCGCCCGTAAAGAGTATGAAATCGCCGACTACGGGCCCGTGGGAGGTACCACCACCCTGATGGAAACGGATGCAGGGTACTTCCAGGTAAAGCAAGGACATTTGCTCGGCGTCGGGGGCCGCGATCTCTATGTGCCTATGAGCGAAGTCCAGAGCGTCGTGCCTGAGGAACGTGTCACCCTGCACAGCACACGGGAAGTCTGCGAAGAACGCTATGGCCAGCCGCCAACCCAGTAGTCGGTAACGCTCCCATCGGTACCAACCGAATCCCGAGAGAGTAGGAAAGCAACTCTCTCGGGATTCGCTGTATTTGGGATCAAGCATTCGCGTTCGTTGCACGCTGTGCGATGCGCCGACGTAAAAGCGCCCATAATACAGGTAAGTACCGGCAGAGGAGCAAAACATATGGCCGAGACGCGGCAGTACGATGCCATCATCATTGGGTCGGGTCAGGGAGGTGGGCCACTCTCGACGGCTCTGGTGGCGGCGGGGCGCAAGACAGCGCTGATCGAGCGCCAGTACGTGGGTGGCACCTGTATCAATTACGGCTGTACTCCAACCAAGACCATGGTCGCCAGCGCCCGCGAGGCGTACCTGGCTCGGCGCTCCTCCGATTACGGCGTCCACGATGGACCGGTATCGGTCGATATGGCCGAGGTGCGACAGCGCAAATGCGACGTGGTCGAGACCTTCCGGCACGGCAGTGAAAAGGCGATCTGCGACGGCAAGGTCGACCTGCTGTGTGGTGAGGCACGCTTTACCGGCCCCCATTCTCTCCAGGTGCGGATGAACAGCGGCGAGGTGCTGGAACTGACGGCTGAAATCATCGTGATCGACACCGGCACCAGCCCATCGAACCCGCCCATCGAGGGATTGAAGGATGTGTCGTCGCTCAACTCGACCACCGTCATGGAGTTGGATCGGGTACCGGAGCACTTGCTGGTCCTCGGTGGCGGCTATATCGGGCTGGAGTTTGGCCAGATGTTCCGGCGCTTTGGTAGCCGCGTCACCATCGTGCAAGATCTCGCGCAGCTGTTGGGCCGTGAGGACCAGGACATCGCCGAGGCGGTGGCCGATATCCTCCGCGAGGACGGCGTCGAAATCTTGCTTAAAGCCAAAGCAACGCGTGTCGAGCAGAGTGACGGCACGATCACGCTGTCCGTCGAGATGGAGGGGGGCACACGCGATGTGGAGGGCTCACACCTGCTGGTAGCGGCCGGGCGTGCTCCCAATACCGAGCCGTTGCACCTCGACGCGGCCGGCGTGCAGACCGACCAGCAGGGCACTATCCAGGTGAACGAGCGGTTGGAGACCAACGTGCCAGGCGTCTGGGCCATCGGTGAGGTGGCCGGCACTCCGCCCTTCACCCACATGGCGTACGATGATTTTCGCATTCTCCGCGACAACCTGCTGCACCACGGCAACCGCACCAAAGAGGGGCGGCTGGTTCCGTATACGGTCTTCATCGATCCACAACTGGGGCGGGTCGGCCTCACTGAAGACCAGGCTCGAAAGCAGGGCCGAAAAATCAAGGTGGCGAAGATGCTCATGTCCTCCGTGGCCCGTGCGATCGAAACGGATGAGACCCGTGGCATGATGAAGGCCGTGGTCGATGCCGAGAGCGGTGAGATTTTGGGATGCGCGGTGCTGGGAATGGAGGGTGGCGAGATCATGGCCATGTTCGAGATTGCCATGATGGGGAAGCTGACGTACCAACGGCTGCATGACGGTATCTTCGCCCATCCCACCCTGGCCGAGTCGGTCAACTCGCTCTTCTCCCACTTTGAGGGGGAGGACTGAGTTAGTCGTAGCGGACATCCAGCCCCATGGCGCTGGCCAGCTCCAACGCCTGCCCCATGTCCACAATGGCGCCAGCCAACTCTGCTGGACCCGCGTGCATGCCTTCGAGCTTCGAGCCGCGCAGATCGGCGCCTTTGAGCTTCGCGCCCGACATCTCGGTTGCTCGCAGGTCGCACTCTCGGAACACCACGCCGGATAGGTCAGCGCTCCCGAAGTCGGCCTCGTGTATGGTACACGCCTGGAAGCGGGCATGCTTGAAGGTGCTGAAACGAAAGTTCGCCAACTGGCCGGTGCAGCCCGAGAAGAGCACATGCCGAAAGCGTCCCTCCGGCGCCGAGAAGCCGGTGAGGCGGCAGTTCACGAACTCGACTCGTTGCAACAGCGGTGCGCGCCAGCGAGCGTTCACAAACGAACAGTTCTCGAAACGCACGTCGCCCAGGAAGAGGTCACCCCAATCCGTGCCATGGAAGATCACGCGGCTGAAGCGAACCTGCTCAAAGCTGAGTTGCTTCGCACGCTGACCGCTGAGGTCATCGTCTATGACGCTGAGCGAGTCGTAGGAGCCTCCGTCCTCGATCCCCACGGCGGGAAGCGCGTCGTGCGCTGCCTGTTTGGGCAGCCGTGGAGCCAGTATGGCGGTACTCGTTTCCGGTCTGCCTGAGGTCATGAGGCGAGACTCCCGAAAGGGAATAGATCACGGTGCATGGTTGTTCGTCGGTTTCGAGGGCGAATGGTAACCGGTGCGTCACAGCTCTGTACCAGGCTTGTCATGTGTTTCTTTCCGCAGTCAACGTACATGGCTCCGAGTAGAATCCATAGATGCGCACTATTGTGGTTGATGGAGCACCATCATGGCTGGCGGGTGTCACCTTCGGTAGTTGATGTCCATATTTCCTGTAAGCATTTCAATCCTCTCACCGCAGGCAATCGCCTTGTGGATCATGGAGCGGGATGAACTGGAAACACCGCTCACCTGCCGATTCTTTCTCCAGGGGTTGAATGATACCTATCTCCTCACCGCGGGAGCCGATCGCTCTATCTTCCGGGTCTATCAGGCTGGCTGGCGTTCAGATGATGACGTGTATTGGGAGATGGATCTCCTCGGCCATCTTGGTCGTAAGGGCGTCGCGGTGTCGTTGCCGGTTCCAGCCCGCGACACCAGGCTGATTCACGTTCTTGAGGCCCCAGAGGGCGCCAGACAGGCGGCCCTTTTCTCATATGCGCCGGGAACCTTTCCCAGTACCAAGGACCAGGCGTGGAGCCGCCTCTACGGGCGGGCTATCGCTTGGCTGCACAACGCCACCGACGACTTCGCCTCGACCTATTCTCGCTTCTCGCTCGACCTCGATCATCTGCTCACTGCACCGCTGGCCGCCCTGCAGCCCTTTCTGGTACACCGTCAGGACGACTGGAAGTATCTGCTGGAGCATGGTCGCGCGGTGGCGAGCGGAATCCAGGACCGTGCGCCCGATCTTGAATGGGGTATCTGTCATGGAGACCTGCACGGCGAGAACGCTCACTTCGAGGGTCAGAACGTTACCTTCTTCGACTTTGACTGTGGCGGACCTGGCTGGCGGGCGTACGAGCTTGCCGTCTTCCGATGGTCCCTGGAACACCGGCAGCCCGACCAGGCAGATTCACTCTGGCGTGCCTATCTGGATGGATATACCACGACTCGCACACTGCGGTCTGCCGATCTCGATGCAGTTCCACTCTTTGTAACGCTTCGCCAGATCTGGCTGATGGGATTGCAGGCCTCGAACAGTAACGACTGGGGGATCTCCTTTATGGATGATTCATACTTTGATAGCGCGCTCGACTTCCTGCGCACCTGGCAGGAGGAACATCCAGTCTAAGGGGAAAGGAGCTTCCCATCACCGCTGCTGCATCGTACAACTGGGCTGCTGCCCAGGCTCAATTCGCCGCGCTGGCCACAGAACCGCTCACGGCACACGCCGTTCCGCAGTGGCTGCATCGCTGGAGTGATCTCAGCAAAGAGTTCTGGGAGGCACGGGCTGTGCTCAAAGCGGCGGCTGCCAGGGCTCCTGGCGACACGGCGGCGCAGGACGCTTTTCGCGTCTTCAACCAACAGAATACGTCCGCCTATATGGCGTCTCAGGAGCCGCTCACCGCCCGACTGTTGGCGGTCGAGGGGTTCGAGCCGGCGCCCGATCTGGTCCAGTTGATGCGCCGCATGCGCAATGAAGCGGGTCTCTTCCGGGAGGAGAACGTACCGCTTCTGGCCGAGGTGAGCGCCCTGCAGAGCGAGTTCGATAGCATTTTTGGCGCCATGCAGGCCACGGTCGATGGTGAGAAAATCAGCTTTGGCCAGGCCACCGCGCGGCTGCGCGAGCCGGACCGGAGAGTGCGTGAAGCCGCCTGGCGCGGCATCGATGACCGCTGGCAGGAGGATCACCGACGGATCGGCGAGCTGATACTCACCCTCCTCCCGTTATGGCGCGAGATCGCGAACCACGCCGGCCTCCCCGACTTTCGTGCGTATAGCTGGCGCGAGTTGAACCGCCTTGACTACACGCCGGAAGACTGCTTCGCCTTTCACGATGCTGTGCAGGCGGAGATTGTGCCGCTGGCGAGAGCGCTGGGAACAGCCCGCCGGCACCGGCTTGGGGTCGCCTCGCTCCGCCCCTGGGATCTGGTGGTTGATCCCGAGTCCAGACCCGCGCTGCGCCCCTTCGCCGGCGTCAGCGAGCTAGAAGACGGAGTAACGCGCATCCTGACACGGATCGATGCAGAGTTCGGCGACCTCTTTGCGCGCATGCGCGACGGCTGGTTGGATCTCGCTCCCCTGTCGGGGAAACCGCTGGGCGGTGAGGAATGGTACTTCATGACGAGCGATATGCCGTATATCGTGAGCAACGCTGCCGGCACCCACGATAACGTGCTCACCGTCATCCATGAGAGCGGCCACGCGGTTCACGACTACCTCTCGCGACACCGGCATGACCTCATCTGGAACGGCGGAGCGCCGGACGAGTTTGCCGAACTCGCGGCCAACGCCATGATCTTCCTGGCCGATCCGTATCTGGAGCGTGAATCGGGCGGCTTTTATACCGCCGCACAGGCGAACCAGGCGCGCGCCAACAACATCGCCTATTACGTTCGCTTCCTGCTCCAGGTCTCCATGGTCGATACCTTTCAGCACTGGCTTTTTACCGCCTCACCCGAAGGTCTAACCGTGGACGATCTGGACGCTCGGTGGCTCGAGGTGGCCGAGCACTTCGACGACGGATTGGACTGGAGCGGCCTCGAACGCCGACGGGCAGCAGGCTGGCTCTACCATACCCTTTTCCATGTCTCCAATCCTTTTTACTTTCTTGGCTACGGCCTCTCCCTGCTGGGCGCCGTGCAGGTTTGGCGAAACGCGCAAGACGATCAAGCCTCGGCGGTGCGTCTCTACCAGGAGGCATTGTGCCTGGGAGACACCAGGTCTCTCCCGCAACTCTTTGAGGCAGCCGGCACCACACTACCGTTCGACCGCGCCAGGGTTCGCGACGCCGCTCAGTTCATGACCGCCTACCTCCGCCAGGCCGGCGCCCTGTCGCTCCCGTGACGTCAGCTCCCTGCTAGCTTCTAGCTTCAACGACCACCGTCGTGAAGGTGAGCTTCAGCCCCCGCACTGTTGTCCGCATCACCAAGAGCTGGATGCGATGCGACCACCATGCCTCCCAACAGCACTCACCCTCCGCGAGGATGAACCACCCGATACAGATTCAAGGTCCACCCCACGCCAAACACCCTGGGCGCTACCAACGACGGATTATCTGGATTCCACACCGCGTCGCGAATCCGCTCGATGGTCGGCGGGCGCAGGTCATACGGCACGGGTCCCAGCATGCCATGCCAGTCCCGCTCAGCACGCGGCCGCTTCAACTGGTCCTCCAGCATCGTGGCCAGTAGCGCCAGCGACGCCGCGGTTGCAACCTTCTTCATTCCCATCACGCGCGCTCCTTCTGGTCGATCTGGTCGATTGGATGCTCCCGCAGCCAGGCTAGAACGTCCTCCGCATTCCGATTGGGCGGGAACACTGGATACCACACATGCTCGATTCTCCCATTACGCACCAGCAACGTCAGGCGCTTGATCAGCGTCGCCCCGAGTGCCTCGACCTCGAACGTCGGCAGCCGCATGGCCTGGGCCAGGGCGAGGCCTTCATCACTCAGAAGCGCAAAGGGGAGGTGCAGCCGCCCCACTGCTTCCTGCTGGTACTCAGTTGTCTGCGTACTCAGGCCAAATACCCGTGCCCCCACCGCATGCAATTCCTGGAAGTGATCGCGGAATGCGCACGACTGTGGGGTGCAGCCTCGTGCCCCCGGAATCTCGTCCCAACCTGCCGGCGGAGCCTGGCCCGCCTGGCCGGTTCGCGGGTAGCAGTACACCACGGTGCGACCCACCAGCGCCGCCAGATCGACGCTCTCACCCGCCGTCGAGGCTAGAGGAATGGATGGCAGGGCCATACCAGGCAGGTGATTGCACGCTCCATCGTCCAGCGGTACCGGCAGTTCGGTGGGCAGTTCATAGATGTTATCTCTCATGCTTCAGTTCCTCTGAGCCATCGTATGATCTTGCGTCATGTGCGGCCAATCATGCTGATACTCGTGTTCCGGAACACTGCTATGGTTGCCTGCATCCCCCGTACCAGCACCGGAACCTGCCGTTCCATCATCACGTCCGGCAGCTGCTCCAGGGCACGGCGCAACAGTGCCCGCTCGCTGGTTAGCAGTACCATGCTCCCCCCTGGCTGTAGTACCCGCACCCACTCGGTGAGCAGTGCGGGATAGAGCGTCTGGTTGCCTTCCATTGTTCCAATCTGCTTGCCGAATGGCAGATTGCAGACGATGGTCGACACCGAGTCCGCCGCCAGTGGCAGCGCACGCGCATCCCAGCGCTGGATCTCCACCGGCTGGTAGCGCGGGCCGATGTTGTCGCGCGTCGCCTGGACTGCTTCGGCGGCGAGGTCGCCGCCTAGCAGCAGGCGATAGCGTCCGGCCAGAGCACGTTCGATGATGATCGTCCCCGAGCCGCACATCGGATCGAGAAACACATCGTCCTCGCGCGGTACGGAGAGCCGTACCATGGCTCGCGCGATGGTTGGCTTCAGCGCGGCGGGTAGACTGGTGACGCGGTAGGTGCGGTAGCGCAGGGAAGCATCGGATATCCGGATGCCGGCCAGCAGCAGCGGGCCGACCAGCGTTACCCATACCTCTCGCTGTGCATCGTCCTCCACCAGCCGCCAGGCTGGGAAGCGATCCTGGATGCCCAGCTCTGCCGCGTGTTGCACATCGACCCGTCGATAGGCATGGTCGCCGGCCTTGCGTGAGATAACCCGGTAGGTCGTCTTACCCCGTTGAGGTCGGATCTGCTGTGCCAGGGCGGCGCTTCGATCCAGTAGCATGCTGCCGGCCAGGGCAGTACGGATTGCGCCCAGTCCAGCCCGATTTGATGGTATCGTTTCACTTTCTGCCGCCAGCAGGAACACATCTTCCACGGTTCCCAGGTTCAACAAGGCGCTGGGTGAGCCGTCGTAGGCGGCTACCAGCAGGCTGGTCCGCTGGTCGAAGTGCTGAATAGTTCGCACCACATCCGCCGCATGGCAGCAGGCAGCCATCTCCTGGCGAGCGATCTCCTCGAGGCCCGGTACCACATGGATTAGATAGAGCGTCCGTCTTCTGCTGCCGCGGCCCGCCATGCTGCCCCTACCGCCATGGTCGTCGGAGTTGCCGCGACCTCACCTTGTCTTCCCTACAGCTTTTCTTTCCTATGGTACGCCTGGACGTAGAAAGTTTGAGATGTCCGGCCATCTGCTAGCATGCAGCAATTCATGAAGATCCGCTTTTGGGGCACACGTGGCTCTATTCCCTCTCCGGGTCCAGCGACCGTCCGGTATGGGGGGAATACCTCCTGCGTCGAAGTGCGGCTGCAGGATGATACGCTGCTGATTCTCGATGCCGGCACGGGCATTCGTGCGCTGGGCGCCACGCTTGAATCCTGTCGGGCCACCATTCTGCTCACGCATTACCACTGGGACCATATCCAGGGGTTGCCGTTTTTTCAACCCGCCTATGATCCGAACAGTGTCATTCGTGTTTTTGGCCCAGAGTTTGAAGGCGCCGGTCCGGAGCGGTACGTTGCCGATCAGATGATCCACCCGTACTTTCCCGCGGTGGTCTCGGAGCTTGCTGCCTGCCGCGATCTGGCGATAGCGCCTTCCACACCCTTTACGGTTGGCACCGCCACGGTACGTACGGCCCGGGTCTCTCATCCGGGAGTGACGCTTGGCTACCGGGTTGAGGAAGCCGGTCGCACGCTGGCCTATATCAGCGACAACGAACCGGATCTGGCCACACCCGAGCAGATGGAAGGCATGCTGCAACTGGCGGCGGGAGCGGATATCCTGCTGCACGATTGCCAGTACTTTGACAGCGAATACTCGTCCAAGCGAGGGTGGGGCCACTCCACGCCGCGCCAGGCGGTGCGGCTGGCCCGTGCAGCGGAGGTGCGACACCTGATACTCTTCCACCACGATCCCGCCCATACCGACCAGCAGGTTGAAACACTGGCATCCCAGGCGCGTGGCCTTGCCGCGGGACTCCGGATCACCATCGCCGGAGAAGGAGATACGCTGGATGTCGGCGAGTCGACCCCGCCTCGGGTCACCAGCAGCGACACGCGGATCGAATGCTAATCGTCCTGCGACAGCTTCTCCTGGATACCAACACAGATCTGGCGGAGCTTAGTGTACTCCGTCACCATGGCGGTGATGGTGGAGGCATGTCGTCCCAGTTTTACCAGCAGCTCAATATCTCGTGGGTACTGCGATAGCTCGGCGAGCGTTCCCTGCAATGCGGCGATCTCTGCCTCCGGCACGGAGTGCTCGGGAACATCCTGTAGCGCGCTCTGGAGCGACTGTACCCCTTCGTTCTGGTGCGACTGTTGGTCGGTGAGCTGAGTCCGAGCCTCTTTCAGTTGCGCTTGGCTCTCAGCAGCGTGCTGCGTGAGTTGCGCGACCAGCTCGTTCAAGCGCTCCGTAGCGCCTCTGACCTCGTCCAGCACCCCGTCGACCTCTGCCGACGCCTGGCTGGGAGGCGGGGCGATCGACGCCGGTGGTTCGGGAGCTGGAACGGGTGGCGCCGGAATGGCGGACGCTGCCTGCTTGGCTGGGGACTGGATCGGCGCCGTGTAGGGGCGAAGGTCCTCCTGTTGCGGCTCATCCAGCATCTCGTCGCTGTGGTCCTCCTCGACCGGCGATTGAGCGGAAGCATCTGACTCCACCTTCGGCTCGCTCACTAAGGGGAAGACGCCGGTACCACCGCTGGTCTCCGCCCGCTTCGGCGCCGCGAATTTGAAGCCCTGCGACGCGTCTCGCTCCAGCCGGAACTCAACCGATCCAAAGGTAAGCATGTCGCCTGGTTTCAAGCGGACCACCCCCCGGGTCGTTTGCCCGTTGACCATGGTGCCGTTGGTGCTGCCCAGATCCTCCACCGAATAGTCGTCGCCCATCTGGTTGATGCGTGCGTGCTCGCGGGACACGGAACTGTCATTAATCGGTATGTCGCACGAGTCCAGCCGGCCCACGACCGCCGGGCTACCCAGCGGGTACGACTGACCTTTGGCGCCCACCCGCACCAAGAGCGCGGAAGGCGGCGCCTCACTGGCCGCTGCCCCCTTCTCTGCCGGCTCTTTCTTTCTGCCGATGATACTCATGACGAGACGCCCTCCTTGACAAACTATGCTATAGTGTAAACGTATGTATGTAGGCCCCACAGGCCGGGCGACAAATCGTCGCCCGAGCAAGACCATCAAGCCATTGGAGCTTGGTGGCTTTTTTATAGGGTGTTCCCGGTGATTGTGTGTGACGGAACGCCCACCATTCCCGAAAGGACCCCTTGTTGACCTCGTTTACCGAAATGAACCTTGTTCCCAGACTGGTGGAGGCACTACGCCGGCTGGCGATTGCCGAGCCGACGCCGATTCAAGCTGCTGCCCTCCCCGTGTTGCTGGAGGGGCGCGACGTGGTTGGCCAGGCCCGCACCGGCTCGGGCAAGACCCTGGCATTTTCGCTGCCCATCCTCTCCATGTGCGATCCGGAGCTGGCCGAGGCCCAGGCGCTGATCCTGGTACCGACCCGTGAGCTGGCCGGCCAGGTAGCGCGGGTGGTCGATAGCCTGGCGCCGGTGATGCGCTTGCGCGCGGCGCAAATCTATGGAGGGCGCGACATGAGCGCCCAGATCGACCTGCTGAACACTGGCCCACAGATTATTATCGGCACGCCCGGGCGGCTGCTCGATCATCTTTATCGCGGCTCACTCTCCTTCCGGAACTTGCGCTGCATGGTGCTCGATGAGGCGGACCAGATGCTGGACGCCGGTTTCGGACCGGACGTGGACCTTATACTAGACTGCTCGCCGCGGAATATTCAGATTGCCCTCTTTTCGGCCACGGTTCCTCAGTGGGTACACGACGTCATCAGCCATCGCCTGCACGACCCGGTCACCGTGGCCGTTGACGAAGAGCAGCGGGGCCCGATCGATACCGTCGATCACACTGTGATCGAGGTTTCCCAGGGGCAGAAATTGGACGCCTTGAAGAGCCTGCTGGACGAACGTGGCAACGGTAACGTGGTGATCTTTGCCCGCACCAAGATTGGCGTCGAACGGCTAGAGCGGCAGCTCACCGGTATGGGATACCGCATTGCTGCTTTGCAGGGGAATCTGAGCCAGCCGGTGCGCGAACGCGTCCTGCGCGGCTTCCGGCGGGGCAATCCGCCCATTCTGGTCGCCACCAATGTCGCGGCGCGCGGTCTGGATATTCTCTCCATCGAACAGGTCATCAATTTCGATGTGCCCGAGAATGCCGAGTTGCTGACTCACCGGCTGGGTCGCACCGGTCGCATGGGCCGTCATGGCAGCGCGGTCACGCTCCTGACTCCGATTGAAGAAAACAAGTGGAAAGCGATCGAGAAGGAGATCGGGGTCCGCGTCGAACGCGAACGCTGGGGCGCCGTGCCGCAGATTGCGCCGCCAAAGGCCGAGGCCGGAGGTCAACCAGAAGTGGCGAAGGCCGGCAGCCCACCGGTGCAGCAGCCGGCGCGCTCCTCGAACGGTCCTGCCCGCCGTCCACGTACCCGTGCTCGTCATGACGTGGTCTGCGCTGGTTGCCAGCAGCCCACCACCGTGCCCTTCGAGCCTCGTGCCGACCGGCCTGTCTACTGCAACGCCTGCTTTCGCGAGAAGAAGGCTTCGACGGCAGCATAGCTGTTCTCTATCGCTACTCCCCTTCTCGGCCCGGGTGAGAAGGGGAGTTTTTATGGGTCGAAGGTGACCGATAGCGGCTCGTTGGACTGATGGCTAGTGGCTAAGGGCCGCCAACTCGTCATGGATCCGCTGCCAGTGCGTGCCGCGCCAGTAGTGACGGTTACACTCGTCGCACGCCAGAAACTCCCGCTGTGTCTGGTAGACGTACGCCGGCACGTGCGGCCTGGCGTCGTCGCGTGGACATGCCCGCAACAGGCCATTGCAGCTCATGCAACGCGTGAGGCGTGGCGTCGCATCGAGCGCCAATTCACGTACTACCTGGGCCAGCTGGCGGCGCCAATCGTCGCTCTCTACCGCCAGAGCAGCTACCTGGCCGGAGCGAATGACCCGACGCCGTAAGATGCCCCGATCCCTGGTAAGGATGGTCCGTCCCTCACGCTGCGCGATCTGAACCAGGTCCCTATCCTCGATTGGATTGATGAACAGCGTATCGTAGCCCAGCGCACGGAGCCACCCAGCCAGCCTCCCCACGTTATTGTCGACGATGAACTTCATGGTGTTAGGTTCTCGGGTGGGGAGATTTCTTCCCAGCGTCCCGGCGCGTCCTGTGCTTTCCATTTCCCCTTGCTGTGTGCTGTGGCAGTAGGTAATCACCCGTTCTCAAAGCCGAGATGGGATTTGCGGGTTGCAATTCCGTGCCAACGGCATCATAGTAGTATCACGAAAGGAGGTGCTGCAATGGAGACGAGGGAGCGGATCGAGTTTTCCAGAGAGAGGTCGCGCACCCGCGAAGCAGAGGCAGCACCGGGAGTTGCAATCGACATTCCCTGGCTTGAGGACTGATGCGCGCAACGCCACGAACTCCGCTGAACCAACCGTTTGGTGGACAAGGGGAAGAGAGCCCGAGCGTGGAGACGACTGAGCGCGTCCTGACCGCCGGCTCACCCATCGAGTGCTCGGAGCAGCCAAGGACTCGGCCTGGGCTTCGGACGCGCGCGTAGATGTCGCCAAAGAGCGCTCCCAAGGTTGCCTGGCAGCCGAATGGAAGCTCTGTAACCCGCGCCCGGCTTCATTTTGCAGACGGCAGGAGCGTGATCCTCGAAGCCGTGCTGGACAATGGAGCAGACGAGGAAGACGGAAGCGTTCGACCGGGGCTGCAGACCAGAGAGTGACGGGCAGGGATACTGAGGGCTACGGTACAAGCGTCTGCGTACGCCGCAATTCGCTTATACGTGGGTAACTGATACTTTGAAATGTGACGCAGGCTTCGAGTGCCTTTGACAGGGTTTACCTTGTATTGCCCGAACCTGCGTCACGCTTTTGATACTGCAGGGATCGGGCCACGTATGCTGCCAGCGACCGTACCTTTATACTGGTAGTGATGGCTTACGGCGCACTGTCGATATTCTGTAGCCCATGCCGCGACGCTGCATGATTCCGCCCGAACCTGCCATTATCGGCCAGGACGAACAAACGGAGATTCGGGTTCAGGCCGCGACTCATGGCACGCAACGGCGTCTTGATATTCGTGTGTGGCGCCGTGGCGCTGAGGGCTCCACGCCATCGCGAACGGCTCTCACGGTCGAGGCAGGGGATGTGCCCACCTTGCAGCAGGGGCTCCAGGAACTGCTGGCGTCCAGCAACGGAGGGCAGGCGGCTGCACGTGTGGTTCAGGATAACGACCAGGGACGCCGGCTGCGCGCCGAGACGACACCGTTTGGGACCCGCTATCTGGCCAAGCTCGCCTTCTGGCAGCGCGTGCGCGACACCTGGCGACCGGTGGACGATGGGTTGGTACTGGCCGCCGATCTCCTGAGTACGCTGCAAGAGGAGATTGAGCCGTTCACCGAGTGGATGCAGGAGGCAGCCACGGATGTGTCGGATTCTATCGGCGACACCTTCGGGCGCGAGGTGCTGAACCGGTGGCCAACCTCGGGCGCCGATTGGCTCACCGTGGAAGGGAATCGCGTCGCCTTACATCCTCGCGGCCTGCGAATCACCGCGGAGGTGGTTGCAGACGACGAGCGTCACTCTCTGCTGGTACAGCAGTGGGCGCGGGACAACAGCCTCTGGCTGCCGCATGACGGGGCCATCGACTTGACCATTATCGATTTGGATGGTTTACTGACCGTGCTCGGCGAACTGGCCGACGCCACGGCGCACGGAGAGACCGAGAAAACGTCGGATCTCATCTGCACCGACGGCTCAACGCTTCGCATCCGTCTTGGCCCCGCCGAGCATCGCGCGTCCCTCACGATCGAACAACACGAGCCATCCGAGGCCGAGGCCGGTACCTACTTCGAGCCACGCCTATCCGCCCCAGCAGAACATCTGCCCTGGCTGGGCCGAATGCTGCTGCAGGGCGGGGCGTTACTGGCCGGCCAGCTGACCGAGGAGGAACGCGTCGCATTACAGCCAGACGTCAGCTCGTCAGTCGCGGCCTACGCTCAACTGCCGCAAACTCCGGCGCCCGAGATGTCGCCCCAGCGTCACGGCCACGCGCATAGTGCGGGCACTGAAGCACTCAAGCGCATTATGTTTGGCACGGTCCAGACTCCCTCCTCTCCAGTCGCAGCGCCCTCCACCGCGGCGCAGCGACTACAAATCACAGACGAGATTCCGGCGGTTGATGGCACCCTTCAGCAAACGGAAGCCGAGGCAGAAGTCGAGCCACCGCTTCCAGTGCATCTGGGCGAGGTTCATCTGGGTGACCACCGCGTCTCGATGGAGCTTCGCGCGCAGGAGCCGCGTGGAATAGCGTTGTGCTGGGAGAATCGAACGCTGGTCGTGCCGCTGGCCCGGATGGAGAGCGTGATCACGGTGTTACGTGATCTCTACTACAATGCGCTGCGCGGTCAGCGTGGGCTTCCACTGGCTATCGCCGACGAGCCGACCCTGACGGTAAGCGTGCACAACCAAGGAACACAGGTGTACTTTGCGTTGCGCCACGAGCAGGATGGCGCTGTAACACGACTTACCTTCCCGGCCGGGGAGGTACCGGTATTCTTAGACGCGGCACGTGCCGCGCTCGCCAAAATCAGGGAAGAGGATTCGGAGCATGAGAGTAGGGATTCTGACGAACAAGGGGGGTGAACGGCAGGGCGTCATCACTGAAGGGGACGATGGCACGCTCACCGGCGAAGGAAAAGCTGAATCGCTCCTTGAGCAGGCGCCGACCAAAACCTTCGATGACTGGATACGGACCCTGCATCACTCCACCTATCTTCGTCTTATCGAAGCGTCGCCGGAGGAAGCATCGGCGTAGCGGGATGCCGGCGTTGCTGTGGTAGCCTGACATAGTACTTGCGTCTGCAACGCTTGAATAATAATGTCAATGCTTTTGGGCAGGAGAACAACATGGCACTGGAAGATTTCGCGGATTCAGAGGTAGGTATCGCCATCGCGGCCACGGCGATGGTTCTTTCACCCCAGGTGCGGAACCTACTCCGTCGTGGGGCCGTATACGGCCTGGCCGGGATCATGAAAGCGGGCGATGCAGTGGGTGGCGCGGCACGCGGCGTGGCGGGTGAAGTGCAGAATACGGCGACTGCCGCGAAAGCCGGCGCGCAGGATACCGTGGCCGAGGCACAGACCACGGCACGTACTCCTCGAGCAAGCAAAGGCACACCGGCAGGGGAGTAGCAGTCGTGGACGAATCTCCTCAAGTCGCAGCAAATTCACCGGATACGGCGCGAGCCGAGGAATTGCTGGGTCAGATGACCGATCAGGTTGGTACCTGGTCGTCGAAGCTCAGTTTCCAGTTTCTCAAAGGCGTGGCGCGTGTTAGAGAAGAGGCCGAGGACATATGGGCCGAGGCGCAGAGTCTGCATCGTACGGGACGGCCACCGGATAAAGGGCCGACTGCGTAACCGAGAAAAGCTGTCATCATTATCCGCTCTATCGCCGTAGATACGACCAATCGAGGGCTGCCGTGAGTGTGGCCGCGGTTGAGGCGCCCGAGGTACTGCACGCCGTTCCCGGTCGCATTCGCGTCCACCTGCCCGAGTGGTCGGGCGAGGGGCAGAGTGATCTCGAACAGCGCCTCCAGCAGCTTCGCGGGGTAGGCAGCGCGCGGGTCAACGCGCTGACCGCCAATGTGGTGGTACGCTTTGATCCGGCACTGACCGATATCAGGGCCATACTGTCGGCAATTCCACGCCTGACCCGAGAGGCCAACAGCAGCGATACAGCCCCGCGGGCGGCGCACTCGGCTATCCAGGAGCGCAGGGGAGAGGTGAGCCGGGCGCGTATCGCCGTGCCCGGCCTGGATCGGAACCCCGCGCTGGTCCAGAAGATGGCGGAACATTTTCGCGGCGCACCAGGGGTGACGCGAGTCAGTGCCAGTGCGCTGACCGGTCGGGTCCTGGTCGAGTTCTCGCACCATGAGACCACGCTCGAAGAGCTGATGAACCATTTGGCCCAGGTCGAGCTACCGGATCCAGTCGGCGAAGATCGCCCGTCCCACCCGCTGGAGCGCGGCTTGCTGCTGCAAAGCGCGGCTCGTAGCACCGGCGCCGGGATCGGACTGAGCCTGCTGGCGGCACGCCAATTGCTGGGCCTCCAGCCATCAACCAGCCTGCAAAGCCGTGCTATGGGGGTCGCTGCCCTCACCGGCGTGCTACAGAGCTTTCCTGCCGTGCGCACTGGACTGCGTCGCCTTTTTGGACGGGATGTCGGCGATCTGGTCCTGTCGCTGCCCACGATCGTGGCGCTCACCGTGGCGGGGAGCCCACTTGGTCTGGCGGTCACCGGCGCAGAGTCGGTCCGCCTGCTCACCGAGATCATCGCCCGGCGATCCGCCTGGCGGCGCTACGAGAGCCGCCTGGAGACCGTCGCATCGGCTCATCCCGGCGACACCATACGGCTGGAGACCGGTGAAAGGACGCCGCTGGGTTGCTCGGTGATCGAGGGCTTCGGCACTGCCGCCGGTCGCCGTGGACTGCCCGAACCGGTTGCTCCCGGCGCCTGTCTTCCCGCCGGAGCGCGGCTCTACGGCGGGCCGTTTGTCCTGCAGTTGACGGCGGGAAGTTCGTTCACGCCGGAAGCTCGACCTGCACCCGAGACACCGACGCTCTACACTCGCTATCTGCAGTATCTGGGACCCGCATCACTGGGATATGCAGCGATCACCGCTATCTTCACCCGATCGTTGAGCCGAACCTTCCAGGCCTTCCTCCTGGTGAACTCGCGTACTGCCATCATTGGCAAGGAGTCCGCCGATACCGGCGCCTCAGCCCGCGTGCTGCGGGCCGGCGTCACGGTGGTCGGGACCCGTCCCGACCGAGTGGTGCGCCGGCCCGATGTGCTGCTGATCGATGGCCCGCGGGTACTCACCGATGGCTTTGAGATTGCCGACGCGCTGTCCCTGGATGGAAGCTCGGACGTGGCTGATATCCTGGCGCTTGCCGGCAGCATTGGCGCCGCTGCCGGTTCGCCGTGGGGTGGCGCCCTGTCGACGGCATCGATCGGTACCTCCGCCGCGGACGGCGATTTTGATGGCAAGCAAGCCGGCGCCGTCATCGACGGTATGCGCTATACGCTGGGCGCGCCGTCGAGAAAGACCGAAATAGCGGCGGCGATTCGACTGCGCTATGCGGCCGATCAACTCTTGCTGCTGCGCCGTGAGGGGCAGCGGGCCCCCCTTGGCGCCCTGGTCATTCGCCCCCGGCTTTCGCCAGGGGTAGCGGAGCTCGTGGCAATCTGCCGGCGCCGCGGGGTGGAGATGGCGCTGCTGCCGGCCGATGATTCAGCGGTGAGTCAGGAACTGAGCCGCCGTACCGAAATACCGGTTTTGGCGGATGCTGAGCGGGTGGAGGCTATTCGGGAGCGACAGAGCCAGGGATTGCTGGTCGCCTTTGCCTCGGACAGCGCCGATGCAGCGCGCGCCTTTGCCGAGTGTGACCTGGCAATTGGCGTCACCTCCGGGCGCACCAGCCGGTTTCCGGCACGCGCCGATCTGCTGGCCCCGGATCTGCTGGCACTCGGCGCTATTGTCGAGGCGGGAGCACGGCGCGACGGCGCGGTACGTAATGCAGTCGCGCTCTCGATGGTCTCCAACCTGTTCGGTGCGGCATGGGGCTTCCGTGGTGGCGTGGGCGTGGCTCGCGCCTCCTATGTGGTCTATCTCGCCGCGCTGAGTGCGCTGGCCGATGGCTGGATGCGGCTGCGCGGCGGCGACCGGCCCTGGTCGTCCATTGCTCGTCTGGTCGATCCCCGACCCGAGAGGTGGGGGCGCCGAGGTATTGCGGATGTGCTGCACGCGCTGAATACGCATCAGGACGGCCTGACCGGCGCCGAGGCGGCGAAACGATACCAGGCGCCGCCGCGCCGCGTAGAGCGCAATGCCATGTTCAGCGCGATGCTGGCGCAGATTCGTTCGCCCCTCACCGGTATTCTGGCCGCGGGCGCGGGCCTTTCGCTGGTGCTGGGAGCAACCGCCGATGTGATTATGATCGGCGCCACCATTGTCGCCAATTCACTGGTCGGCGCCTGGCAGGAGCGGCAGACCGGCCATGCCATTGCCGCTCTGGAACAGATCGGCACCTCGACCGCTCGGGTCCTGCGCGATGGCGTGCCGGCCATCATTCCCTCCGCCGAAGTGGTGCCGGGCGATGTGCTGGTGCTGGCGCCGGGCGACCGCGTGGCAGCCGATGGGCGCGTGCTGAGCGCGCAAAACTTCGAGGTCGACGAAGCAGCGCTCACCGGTGAGTCGCTGCCGGTTTCGAAAGATGCCACTGGTGGCAATGATGCCAGCCGTATTGTGCTAGCCGGTAGCGACGTAACGGTCGGTCGAGGGACCGCTGTGGTGGTGGCGGTGGGCCAGCGTACCCGCATGGGCGCTACTGCCGCGGCTCTGGCGCTGGGCGAGACGAGCACCAGCCCGCTAGGGATTCGGCTCAGCCGTATGTTGAAGCAAGTGCTGCCCCTGGTCGCCAGCGGTGGACTGATTGTTTTTGTATCGGGCTTAGTGCGTCGCCGGCCTCTCCTGCCTCAACTGGCTATCGGCGCCAGTATTGCCATCGCGGCCGTCCCCGAGGGCCTGCCGTTGCTGGCCGGCGTGGGCGAGGCTGCCGTGGCGCGCCGTCTCAGCGGTCGCAACGCGCTGGTTCGTCGCCTTTCGGCGGTGGAGGCGCTGGGACGGGTCGATGTCGCCTGCACGGATAAAACAGGCACCCTCACCGAGGGACATTTAGCGCTGACCATGGTCGCCAGTATGGATCACGAGCGGACGGTAGACGGGCGGCTACCAGATGATCTCTGCCGGGTGGTAGTGGTTGGCGGGCTGGCATCGCCGCACCCCGATGCAACGGATGCCAAGGCACATCCTACCGATGTTGCAGTTATCAAGGGAGCCGAGGCCGTCGATCTTGGGGATGAGATTCGAGCCGAGCGTACCGCCGAACTGCCCTTCGACCCTGCTCGCTCCTTCCATGCCGCACTGGTCCACGATACGCTGTGCCTCAAAGGAGCGGTGGAAGAGCTGACGCCGCGTTGCCGACAGGTGCGCCGCGACGGCCGCGATCTTCCCCTTGACGATGCCGGCCGCAACCAACTGCTGGCCCGTGCCCAGGCGCTTGCCGAGCGCGGCTTGCGCGTGCTGATGGTGGCCGAAGGCTCGCCGAATACCTCGCTCGACGATCCATCTGGACTCACTGCCCTCGGCTTCCTGGGTATTAGTGATCCACTTCGACCCGAGGTGGTGGATGCCGTGCGCCGCTGCCACGATGCAGGCGTGCGCGTGGTCATGCTCACCGGCGATCATCCAGCCACGGCGCGTGCCATTGCCAGCCAGGCAGGTCTGCTGGAGGCAGAGGATGGCATCCTTACCGGCGCTGAAGTAGCGGAATTGCTGGATAGCGAGCTGGATGCTCGCCTAGAGCGAGCCACGGTGATTGCCCGGGTGACTCCGCTGGATAAGCTGCGCATCGTGGAAAGCCTGCAGCGCTGCGGCCATACGGTTGCCATGACCGGCGATGGTGTCAACGATGCGCCGGCGTTGCGTCTGGCGGACGTTGGTGTGGCGATGGGCATCGGTGGTACCGAGGTGGCTCGTCAGGTGGCGGATGTTGTGCTGGCCGATGACAACTTCTCCACGCTGGTCGAGGCCCTGGTGGAGGGGCGGAGCTTCTGGCGAAATATCCGTCGGGCTCTGGGCCTCTTGCTCGGTGGCAATCTGGGCGAGCTGGGACTGGTAGTCGGGGCCAGCGTATTGGGTCTTGAATCACCGCTCCTCACCCGTCAGATTCTCGCGGTCAACCTGGTAACCGACGTGCTGCCCTCACTGGCGGTGGCACTGCAACCGCCGGAGACTCGTCACCTGGCCTCGCTCTCTCGTGAAGGTACGGCTGCGCTGGACAAGCCGCTGCGGAATGACATCTGGCTGCGTGGTTTCGCCACTGCGGCGCCTTCCCTGGTCGCCTATCTGATTGGATTGCGCACCGGCGGACTGGAGCAGGCGCGATCCGTGGCCTTTGCCAGTGTGGTGGGCACCCAGTTGGCCCAGACTCTGGACGCTGGGCGATCCGAAGACAGCCTGACACGCAGCGTCTTCGGAGCTGTGGCTGGGTCCGTCGGGGTCTTGCTGGCCGCTCTCACCGTGCCTCCACTCCGTGGCTTCCTGGGCCTGGTGACACCCATCCCGTTCAGCTGGCTGTTGATTGGCATTACTGCCCTGATTGCACCCGTGCTCGGACATGGTTTACGCTATCCAGCGTTGCACGTACCATCCCTACGATTGCGGTCTGTGCCTGTTCTGGCGATCACCCAAAGCTGATCTCTTTCAGATTGAGGTTGTATAACCCTCTTTCTTTCTAGATCAGGCCCCATGTTCGGTATTGCCGCCCTCGTGGGCGCGCCAGATCACGCGACGGGCGCCGGCGTCGCGGATCCGGCCGGTGAGAGCGTCGATATCGAACCCATGCAGCATGTCGGCCGAGAAAGAGAGATGTGTGTCCTGATCGTAAGTAAGCCCGTCAAGGGTAATGCTGCGGCATTGTTCGTCCAGTACGTGGCGAATACCCTCGACTGTGCCCCCTTCGCCCAGGGTGACCTCAATCGACCACATCTCCGCCATACGGCGGGGTATGTAGTATTCGACGTGGCGGAGCAAGGCCAGCGTCATCAACATCACCGCCGTCCCCAGGGCGCCAATCGTATAGAGCCCCGCCCCGGCCGCCATGCCCAGCGAGGCAACCGCCCACAAACCGGCGGCGGTAGTCAGCCCCTTGATCGCGCCGCCTTCCTTGAGAATGGCGCCCCCACCGATAAAGCCGATGCCGCTCACAATCTGGGCGGCAATGCGATCGGAGTTCGATGCCGTGGTATGGAAGGCATAGGCGGAGATCAGGGTAAAGATAGCCGCGCCCAGCCCAACCAAAATATGGGTGCGCACCCCGGCGGCCTTGCCGGCAAAATAGCGCTGCACGCCTACTGCGCCGCAGAAGAGCAGCGCGGCCAGTAGACGGAGCAGTACCTCCTGCCAGCTAATCACGTGGCGGCGTGGCCAGGGTACCGGTTAGCGCAAGCGTTGGGCGTCGGCCAGGATGCCGCGTGTTCCCTCGGCCAGGCGCCCGGTGATTCCTCCCAGGAGGGCCTGCGAGCCCACTGGGCGATCCGAGACCCGGGTAATCGTCGCCTCGCTATCGCCTCCCACCGGTTTCGACGCGCCATCGAGCACCTGCGAGATTACGCGCTGCGGCAATGGCGCATTGGGCCGGTTCAGCAACTTGAGGAAGGGAATGAGGGCGACGAACACCGCCAGTGGTGGTTCGATCATGCCGGCCGCCACGGCCAGCGCGATTCCGCCGTAATACCCTGCGGATCGTGGCCAATCGACCCGGATCGGGCCTATGTCAGTGGCTAACCCGTGATCTTGATTTTCCATCGTGTCTCCTCCTCGTAGCGTATAGGTGATATCAGTGTATGGGATACGCGGGGTCGCAGCGAGTCCCATTGGTCTCAGTTCGTCTACCGAGCGCTCTCTCGACTTCGTCGAGTGTGCCGCGCACGTGATGTGCGCCGCGTGCCGGGTTCAGGTACCGCGGCGTCTTCAAGCCGCTCCCGGTAATGTGGACCACGACGCGTTCTCCGCGTTCGATCAGTCCGGTCTCCAGCGCTGGGTCGAGCCCGGCATAGCTCGCCGCCGCCGCCGGTTCGGCCAGGATGCCGCTATGGGCAGCCAGCGTCCGGATGGCGTGCAGGATGGCATCATCCGAAACCGCAACAAAGCCACCACCGCTTCGACACACATCGCGTACCACGGTCGCGGCATTGCTTGGCGCGGTGACGGCGATGCCATCGGCGATGGTTCCCCGGCCCAGTTGGGGAGAGATTCCCTCCCAGGCGCGCTTGAGCGGCTGGCATCCCTCGGCTTGAACGCCGATGATACGCGGCACTCGTTCCGCCACGCCGCAGGCCACCAGCTCCGCGAACCCTTTGTACATGGCGGAGAGGGTAGCGCCGTCACCCACCGGGACCATCACCGCATCGGGCATGGTCCGCTCCAGTTGTTCCCAGATCTCGAAGGCCACCGTTTTCTTGGCCTCCAGCGTCAGGGGGTTGGCGCCGGTGTTGCGGTCGCACCAGCCATAGGCGCGTGCCGCCTGGCGAGACAGCCGAACAGCCGCGTCATACCCCTCCTCAACCGCAAAGACCGTGGCGCCGGCCAGCAACATCAGCCGCAGCTTGTCCGGGTTCACTGTGGCCGGCACAAAGATCCGGGCATCCATGCCGGTGGCGGCCGCTCCCACCGCCAGCGAGACCGCCACGTTGCCGGTGGAAGCGGCGGTGACCGTGCGCATGCCGTGCCGCAGCGCCCACTCCAGGACCAACGCCGTGGCTCGATCCTTGTTGGAGCCGGTGGGCGAGCGCGTTTCGTCTTTGAGCCAGAGCTGCGGCATACCGCTCACCGCCCGCAGGCTGCGCGAACTCAGCAGTGGGGTGCCTCCCACCGCCAGGGGATAGATGATCGGCTTGTCTGCCAGGGGTAGTAAACTCCGCCAGCGCCACATTCCCTCATCAGTCCAGGCGACAGGGATACGTTCGGGCGCATATGCGTAGCGCAGTTCAATCAGCCCGTCATCGCGACCCAGCAGTGCCGCCGATAAATCCGGGAATGGACGTTCCTGGCCCGCGCCATCAATCAGTGATGCGGCCACCACCGTTCCCATTACTGCATCGTCATCAGGCGATGGGCGATTGCCGTCGCGGCCCGCGGCGGTACCAGCGCCAGATGACAGCTGCGCGCCGCCAGATCGTGCGCAAAATCCGGCCCCGCTCCGCTGGAAGCGCCGGGAATCATAACGCGACGCCCGCGCAACAGTTCATTGGTCATGTGGTCCTCCCGCCAGAGATGCTCGATACTCAAAGCTTCCCATACGCCCCAACTGCGCAGCCATGAACGAACGTTGCATGTACCAAGACGAACCAGTGTAGCGAAATCATTGATTCGTCATCGCTATTATCAACCAATTAGACTAGTGCCAGACTCGATTAAGGACATCGAAATATGCGCACCATCGGATCATATGAAGCGAAGACTCACCTGCCGAGTCGTCTTGACGAAGTATCCAAGGGGACAACCATCGTCATAACGAAACACGGGGTACCCGTGGCCAGGCTCATCCCTCCCGACGATGCAATGCACCCCGATGTCGGCGAGATCATAGAAGCCCTGCATGAGTTCCGGCAGGGCAAGACTCTGGGAGAGTTGCGCATCCGCGATCTCATCGAAACGGGACGGCGCTACTGATGCCGTTCGTCCTCGATGCCTCGGTCACCCTAGCCTGGGCCTTCGAGGACGAGAGCACTCCTTACACGGACGCGGTCCAGCAAGCACTTCTGCATGATCGAGCGCGGGCACCAGCGATCTGGTGGCTGGAGGTTTGGAGATCACTTCGTGCCGGCTCCTGCCCGCGCCCGTTGGGCACTTACCAGTAGCCATCCGCCGACCAGCACGAGAAGCAGCCCCAGTACCGAGAAGGCGGGATGGCCCGACATACCCGAGCCGTGGATGATGTCGAGTCCCTGGCCGATCCATACCAGCCCAACGATGATCGCAATTATGCCGATTGCCGCTTTCAGCCATGTCATGTGCGTGCGTCCTTTCAAGCCGATCATGCTATCCGAGCCATGCCTTCGTACATTCACTGTGACACACGGGGACATATAGCGCGTACCCTGAGGGGCTCATAGAAGGGACAGTTGCGCGCTGCACCGTCTCCTCACCGATGGGTAGAAGCGACCTTCAGGTCGTCACGGGAGGCGCCGCGCGAGAGCGCAGGCGCCGGGCATACCACGACAGCCCAGCTCAGTGTTCGTCCGCGGGCTTGTTCCCGAGATCTTGGGAAAAGCGCAGGAAGTAGCCATCCGGATCAAGGACGTGTATCTCTCGAGATCCGGCGAGAATATTGTTGTCAATAGCGCGCCAATGGTCCTGCAGCCCCCTCTTCAGCGGATAATCATGCTGCTGAAGCGAGTTGACGATGGCCGCGATATCTGGCGTATGGATCTGAAAATTGATGCCGCGACCGAAGGGGTAGTCCAATGGACCCGTGTGCGTGTCGGTCGGCGCCAGTTGCTGGATCATCAACTGGCATCTCTGATACGAGAGAAAGCCGAAAAGAGGGGCTGGTCGGTCGTATTCGAGCGTAAACCCCAGCACGTCGGTATAGAACTGGAGGCTCTTTGCGTAATCTCGAACATAGATCTCGGGTATGAGATCATTAAACTGCCTCCCATCAGACATACTTTCTCCCGTCAACGGCCGGCACCTCCGTGACCCCAATGCAGCAGGCAACCCGCAGCGAATCAATGTACCAGATGACGGGGGGACCAGGGACTTCGGCCAGAGCCACGAGCCTGAGCGATCACTGGTCGACCAGGCGATCACTCTAAATCTAGTATATTTGTGCTAATGGAAAGGCAACGTACACTCTTCCCGCGCCCGGCAACAGGGTGACATGACCAGCTTCACCGTTCGTGAGATCCAGTGCAAGAGCCTCATCAACCGCGTGCAGGGCATGCCGTTCGCCTGGAGCATCAATCCCTACCGAGGCTGCCGGCACGCCTGTGTCTATTGCTACGCACGTCCCACGCACGAGTACCTGGGGCTCAACGCCACCGACGAGTTTCAGGAAGTGATCTTCGCCAAGGTCAACGCGTCCCAGGTCGTGCGCCGCGAGTTATGCCGCCGCTCCTGGCGCGGCGAGAACGTGGTGATCGGCACCGCTACCGATCCGTACCAGCAGGCGGAATCGCGCTATCGTATCACGCGCGGTATTCTGGAGGCCTTCCGCGACTTTCGCAACCCGGTGAGCATCACCACCAAGTCGCCCATGGTGCTGCGTGATCTCGACCTGCTGGCCGAACTGGCCAGACACACGTCGGTGACCGTCCACTTCACCGTCACCACGCTGGACGAGACGCTGTGGCGGCAGATCGAGCCGACTACCGCCAGGCCGATCAAGCGGCTGCAGGCCATGCGCACCCTACGCGAGCACGGCATCCGCGCCGGTATCTTCCTTAGCCCGATCCTGCCCGGTCTGACCGACGACACCGAGCATCTCGAATCGGTGGTGGCCGCTGCCGCCGAACACGGCGCCGACTTTGTGTGGGGCAGCTCGCTGCGCTTGGGGCCGGGCATCAGCGAGTACTACCTGCCGTTTATCGAGCGGACCTATCCGGCGTTGGCCGAACGGTATGGGCGGCTGTACCGCCGCAACTCGGCCCCCGGCGAATACACCGCCATGGTGCAGCAACGGGTCGATGAACTGAAGCGGCGCTACCACCTGCTGGATCGACCTGCGCCGGCCAGGGAACGGACTGTCCCGCCCCTACCGCTGCAGATGTCGCTGTTTGGGAGCGAGTCCACGCTGAACAGAGGATCGCCATCCACCAAAAGCTAGTCTATCGGTACTGGTCCCGCAGCGACCGATAGAGACTGAACCTGGCGCCTTACGGTACGACGCAGGGGACGATGACCGGCACGAATGGCCTACTCCGCCGTGATTCACTACCGCAAAATCGGTCAAGAAGATGGAGCATCGTTCCCCTATGATTCAGCCATGGACACCACGTTGGGACGGGATCGCCTTCGAGAGTTTGTCGATCTCATCGTGGGCAGCCTGGATGAGGAGATCGATGGCACGGGTATCGCGGCGCGCGGATACCTGAGCAGGTACCACTTCGATCGCCTCATCGTGGCAGCCACCGGCGAGTCGCCCGGCGCCTTTCGACGACGCCTCCTGCTCGAACGTGCCGCCTGGGAGCTGTGCACCACCCGGGCGTCGATTATGGCGGTGGCGTTCCGATCGGGCTACCGCTCGGTCGAAGGTTTCACTCGAGCGTTCACGCGTGCCTTTGGCATTTCGCCGCATCGGTGCCGCGTGCGGAAGCAAGGTTTCGTCTGACCGCGCCCAACGGGGTACATTTTCATCCGCCGGGCGGCATCACCCTGCCGAACCCGAGCCAAAGGAGCACGCGCATGGATTTCGTCGATCGCGTCGTGGGACACGACATCTGGTTCACCGGCCGTCTGCTGGACCGCGCCGCAGAACTGCCGCAGGGCGATCTGGACCGCCCCGTCCTGTATGGCTGGGGATGGGGCTCGAGTGGGGCAACCAGCGCCTCGACGCTCCGCGCCATCCTCAACGAGATGGTGGCGAATAAGGAAAACTGGTCGGCCTCGATTGCCGGCAGGGCGGCGCCACAGGGTCAGGGAGAGCGCATCGAGGAGATGCAGAGCCGGTACGAGGTCGCCGGCAAGGAGTTCCTCGGCCTGGTGCGGGACATCAAGAACCGGGGAGAGTGGGACGCGGGCTTTGTCGATGCGCTCTGCGATCCGCCGCAGAGCTTCACCTACGGCGGCATGCTGGCCCACATCACGACCTTCTCGGCCTTTCGCCGCACCATCGCGGTGCTGGCGCTGCGTGAGCTGGGCGTCCACGATATCGGCATCGGGGACCCGATCGAATGGGAGCGCGGCCAGGCCTGAGAGTCTACGCGCCAGTGCAGTCGCGGTCGGCAGCATCCAGCCGACCGCGACCGCCCCCTATGCGTGAGGTCCCGTCCGATTACACCTGAGATGGGAGCACCGGGTATGGTGGGGGGCTATGGTTCATCCCACCATCCGCGCGGATTGGCGCGGAATCCTACCACTGACCGGAGGGCATGCCACCGCCGATCTCTGTCAGGGTGCGTTGCCGGCACTTCTGCCGTTCTTTGTAACGCAGCGCCATCTGACCTACGCTGCCGCGGCCGGGCTGGTCTTTATCGCGAATATAAGTTCCTCCGTGGTCCAGCCGCTGGTTGGCTACCTGTCCGATCGGGTGGCCATGCCGTGGATCACGGCGGTCGGTCTGCTTCTGGGGGGATGTGGCCTGGCGCTGGCTGGGTTCGTTCCCAGCTATCCGCTGATCCTCACGGTCATCGGTGTCAGTGGGATCGGCGTCGCTCTGTTTCATCCGGAAGCGGCGCGATTGGTGCATCGCATGGCCGCAACCCAGCAGGCGACGGGCATGAGTCTCTTCTCGGTTGGGGGCAATGCCGGCTTCGCGATCGCCCCGCTGCTGACAACCTTTCTGCTCCTGCGCTTCGGCTTGAATGGTACCGGATTGCTGTTACTGCCACCCGCGCTGGCGGCGCTGCTGCTGCTGAGCCGCACACGCGCCATGGTCGCGAGCACCGGACATCATGCCACCGGCCGTGTGGTGGGAGCGACGGCAGACCGGTGGTCCCCGTTCGCCCGCCTCAGCGGAGCCATTCTCTGCCGGTCGATCATCTTCTACGGACTGAACACGTTTGTGCCGCTCTACTGGATCGCGCGGCTTCATGGCTCCAAAGCCGAGGGCGGGGCGGTGCTGACGGTCCTGTTGCTCTCCGGTGTGGCGGGGACACTGATCGGCGGCCGGTTGGCTGACCGATATGGGCGACGCGCGCTGGTGATTGGCGCCTCTGCGCTGCAGGCGCCGTTGCTGGTGGTCTTTACCGCTGCCGGCAACCCGCTCCTGGCTACCGCGCTGATCGTGCCGCTCGGCCTGGTACTGTTCGCTCCCTCCAGCGTGATGGTCGTCATGGGGCAGAACTACCTGCCGCGCCATGTCAGCACCGCCGCGGGTGTTACCATTGGGCTCTCGGTCACCATCGGAGGGATCGCGGCGCCGATACTCGGCGTGATCGCCGATCATGCTGGGTTCGAGCCGATGCTCTTCTCGCTCGCCGTCCTTCCCGTGATCGCTCTGGCGTTTTCCCTGACGCTCCCCGCTGAGGGCGCGCCCCCGAGATCGGGCGCATGATGCGCGCACCCGAGGCACCGGGGGAGGAGCAGCTGCGGGCCATCGGGAGCGATTCATAAGGAGAGAACGTGCAAACCACACCACGACAAGTCAAGACCTTTACCGCCTATGTCGAGTGGGATCCTGAGACCCAACTGTACGTTGGGATCGTTCCTGGTATCCCCGGGGCACACACCCAGGCAGCAACGCTCGATGAGCTACGGCCGAATCTCAAAGAGGTGCTGGAACTCTGCTTCGAGGAGCAGGCCGTCGAAGTGCCCCAATTCGTGGGCATTCAACAGATCGAGATTGAGGTGTGAGTCGGCTCCCCATCGTCGATTTTCGGACGATGGAGAACGTGCTCCTGCGCCTGGGCTTTGAGTCGATACGGCAGAAGGGAAGCCATGTTTTCTACCGGCACCCAGACGGACGAACAACGACTGTCCCGCACCACGGTGGTCGGGATCTCGCGCGCCCGCTGGTGCGCGAGATCCTGCGGGAGATTGATCTCACACCCGACCAGTTTCGCCAGGAGTTGGACCAGATGTGAGTGGACAGTGATATGGCCGCCGATTCAGTCGACCAAGCGCAGCCTGGCCGGTGTCGGGTCCATGGCCACCAGCAGCGGTAGCGTCATATGGGGGAATGAGACAATCGCCTGACCGGGGGCCAGACCCGGTAGGCGCCGCCACAGCCCTTCGTCGATGCCGCTGACGGTTTTCTGCAGAGCGGTCACTACCTGGGGGTCTGTGATCTTGTGCAAGATATAGGAGTTGACCAGTCCGAACACCTGACGTGGCAGGTGCTGTGGAAGCTGGGTGACAAACACCAGTCCGAGCCAGCGCTTGCGGCCGCGCTTGGCAATGCGCGCCACCTGCTGGAAGAGAATCGGCATTTTCTCGATGCGTTCCGCGCTGAGAAACTCATGCGCCTCCTCGATGATGAGCAGCACCCGCGTGGGTGGCGCCATCTCGGAACCGGCTCTGCGCGCCTTTTCATATGCTTCATACGCCCGATCTTGCTCCTCCTGCACCCCGCGCAAGAGATCGGCGATGACCAGGTTCGAGAGCTCCGACATGCTGGAGTCGGAGAGATCGACGACCGAAACCGCGCCGGGCCGGAGCATATCTTTATATTGCAGCGGAAGCACGGAGTGGGTGTCGAAGACTTTTAAGCGGTTCAAGCGCGAAAGCTTGCCGCGTAAAGCCTGCCAGGATACCGGGAACTTGGAAATGTCGGCCAACTGCACCCGTTTCTTCAAGGCATCCTGGGTTTGCTCGGTCTGAAGCCGTGGATCGAAGACGCGTAGTTCGGTCTTCTCCAGTTGAGACAGGCAGGCGCTCACCACATCCATCAGCAGCTGTAAGGTGAGCCGGGGATACCCCCGTTCGAATTCATCGATGTCCATCACCAGTTGTTCATCCTCAGCATGTCCCTGGCGTGGGAAGATTTTGAGTTCGCGCAGCAGGGCCTTGGCTATGTCGTAGGCTTTGAGGAATCGCTCCTGCTGTGCGATTGGCAAGTCCAGAATCTCGATTACCGCGTAGGCCGAGAGGCGGGCAAACTGGAGTGAAAACTCTCGCTTCTGAGGGTGGTCGGGATTCGCGGTTTCCCGGCCCACCAGGTGATAGAGCGTCATGCTCTCCGCCGGGACGCCCTGCGCACGGATGCCCCGGACAGCCAGGGCGGTCTTCATCCTCGGGTCGTTGGTCGGCTCGTGCAGGTGGGTGTATTCGCCCTCCACATCCAGCAGGATCACCGCCATGCCGGCCGCCTGCGCCTGCTGGACCAAACCGGCGATGGTGGTCGACTTGCCACCGCCGGTGGTACCCAGCACGGCCGTATGGCGCGGCAGCACATCCTTGCGGTCGGATGGGACGCGCACTTCGAGGCGGGTGTAATTGGCCGCCAGACCCAGCCGGATGTCCCCCTCGGTGCCCAGCACACCAGCCGCCTCCTGCTCATCGAGCACATGCACCGCGCTGTTCGGCAGCGGCCGCAACAGTGGTGGGCGCATGGTGCCGTCCGCCTGCTCCTCCCCCAACAGGGCGATCTGGACCCGCCCGTGGTGCGGCGGCAGGTAGATGCCTCCCCGCGTGGCGACCGTGATCAGCATCTGAGAGTCGCCACGGAGACTGTCCGGCTCGGCGAACGGCCCCTGGGTCACGATACCCAGATAGGTTCTGCCGTCCCGACTGGAGATGCGCACCAATGCTTGGGAGGGAGCCCGCTGCAGATGCTCTTTGGGAAGCAGCACGGTTAACGAGCCATCTTCGCTGTTCGGCAGGTCGAACATGGTGGCGCCGATGGAGCCGACCATGCGGGGATCGGGCTGTAGCTCCCCACCCGAACTGGCGACATCCACGTCGAGCCGCTGCAGCAGGTCGGCTCGGTTGGCTCGTGCCTGCCCGTTGTTGCGGGCCAGATCGTGGAAATACTCGCTATCAGCCTGGTTGTCGTTCATCGGTCTGCTCCTCTCATTTGTAACGAGTCCGCCGTTCACTGACATAGCGGAACGGTGTGCCGGCATCGGCATACGCCGTGGATACCGGTCCATCCAGGGTGTCTCGCCCGAAGGCGCCGCGGCAGACGGTGTCCGCCAGATCGATCAGCAGCGGAAAGCCGCGGTGCTCCTGCAGCACGCTGTCGGCGATGGCGATGTGTGCCGCCAGGTCGGCATGATCGGCGTGGGCATAGAACACGTGTGGTGGCGCCAGACGGGTCGCGCGATACACCCCAACCACCACCTGTGGCGCCACCTCATCCCGGAAGCGCAGGATCCACTCATGCGGCGAGAGCCTGACTCCGTCCCACCTGGTATCCGAGGTGTACGGCTGGCTGCGGAAGTGAGCGTGCTCGACGGTCGACGCGATCACGTCGCGCAGGGAACGGACAATGGCAAACTCCATGGGCCGTAAGGCGTCGCCGATAGTCAAGAGCAAGCGGTCGGATGGCTCGCTGGCCACGAAGACGAACTTCTGATGCCCTTCGACCAACTCGCGGATCACTTTGATCGACTCGATCATCAGGTCCAGACTGCCGGAGCCGGTAAGCAGCTCAAAGGGCGCCGGCGTGCCGTGTCCCATCCGCCAGGTGGCCTGGGACCGGCGGAGCAGAATGGCTCGCTCGGCGTAGGCCATGATGCCCCGGCGGGCCAGTCGGGCCAGTGTGTCGCGGCCGCCCGCCTGATTCAACCCACCTCGCTGCTCGCGACGCTCCAGCAGTTGCATCATCTCCTCGATCGGATCGCCGGCGGAGACGCGCAGGTCCCGTCGATAGAGCCGCTGTCCCCACGTGCCCTGATTGCCCTGATAGGAAACCAGGCTCACGCCAATCTGGAAGATGGTCAGCGGCACCGAATCGTGGCTCTGGAGGGTGGCATCGCAGGCTTCAATGCCGCCGTTAAAAAGAATGCCACGGTGAATGCGCTCCACCGCGCGTTGCTCCGCGGCATAGACACCGGCGTGTGGAGGAGCGCCGCCGTATTCGCCTAATCGCGGGAAAAGGTGTTCGCGGATGACCGTGCGATGCTGCTGCTCCTGTTCCACGGCGGCCTGCACTTCGGCTTCGATGCGCGTGTAGACGGCGCCCAAATCCTCGCCGGTCTGCCAGGTATCGACATCGAGGGCTCGATGGATATCTTCGCCGAAGCCCTCAGTAAACTCATCCGGGGAAATGCCGTCTGCCGGCGTTTCACCGGTGGGCGCCAGCGGGGTGTCGATCACGTTCTCTGCTCCTTGCTCCCATTTCCCGGCGGCCGCGGCAAAGTTCGACATCTTATCGCATGACTCGCAGCCGCTGCACCAGCGAATCGGAAGGTAGACGATGGGGGAACAGCTGCCGGGCGTAGCGTGCGGCAGGCGCGGGAGGTAATCCGTACCGATGGATCAGGAGTTCTTGAGCCGCCTGGCGCTGCTGGTCCAGATCGTCCGAAACACGCTCGAACACCTGCCGGCGGACTCGCTCGCCGGGCGCCAGCAGTTCATAGGCCAGCGCATCAGCATCTCGCTCGGCTCGGGCGATGGCATCGTCCAGCGGCGCGCCCGACGTGTCGCGCTCCATCAGGTGAACATGCAGGCCGACGGGCACACCGGCCAGCAGGGCATGCATCCGCTCCTGCGCGGTAGGTGGCCGCTCCCCGTCCAATACCTGTAGTACCTGCCCTCCCAGGCGCTCGGCGGCCAGCCGGCGTGGCTGCCAATAATCGTGAAGGAAGTGCGCCAGCTCGTGCGCCACGGAAAAGCGCTGCTCGTTCAGCGGGTCGGCGCTGTCCACAAAGATCAGGCCATGGCCCCCCTGAGCCAGGAGACAGGCGCGCAGCGAACGGTCTGCGACCCGCAGGCAGCAAATCACCTCCTGGCTCCGCAGCCAATGGTCCACGCCCGACACCCGAAGCGTGGGCTGGAACACGACCGAGAGCGGCAGCGCCCGAGCGATCGGCCCCTCTAGACTGCGTGGGAACGATTCCGCACCGGCTCTATCCCAAAACAGCCGGGACAACTCGAATACCCAGAGCGGCGCGCTCATCGCTCATCCCCGCTGCCGTTGCCGGCTTCCTCACCGTCCCCGCGGTCGCGTGCCGCCTGTAGCATCGTGGCCGTTCCTGCTCCGCTGCGCAACGAAGTCAGCGCGTCGGCCCGCCGCACCATGCTTACCAGTGCTTCCACGTCTAGCGTGAACCTCCCGGCTATCTGCACCAGATCGTTCCAGATGGCATCCCCATAGGGACGGCGGCAGAGGGCAACCTGACTCAACTGCTCATCCGAGCAGCCCAGGAGGCCGGCCAGTCGCTGCCATGGTAGCCCTTCGCTCCGCGCATACTCCGCCATGGCAGACGCTAGATAGAACCGGTCGTCCATGGCTCTCTGAGCCATGCGTTCGATGGGATCAGGCATTGGCCCGTCCTCGCTCCAGGCGCTTCTGTAAGCGGTCCTTAACCCGTTTTACCTCGTGTCGTTGCTCGGTCAGTGGAAGTGCGGTGATTCCCAGGGCCTCGGCAAAGGCCGGCGTGCGCCGCTCTCCCTCGGCCATAAGTTGGAGCGCGGTGATCTCGCCAGGTGTCAATCCCTGGAGCGCCCCGGCCGGAACTGCTTGCCGCCTTCGCACCACCTCGCTCACGGATTCACGCGCCTCGAGCAGGACCGCCGGATCGTAAGTATCATCACCTACCTCTTTCCCAGCCACGCCAGAAAGTTCGACAGCCTCCAGATTCGCCTGGCGAGACCTATGCCGCCGCTCGCGCGCCAGCAGGTTGCGCAGGTCGCCCTGCGCCGAGAGCCGAAGATAGGCGACCAGCGAGGCCCGAGCGGGATCGTACGACTGCGGCCGCTTGCTCAAGGCCATGATCGTGTCTTCCGCCGCCGTCTGACAGAACTCATCGTCGATGGCTGGATTCCGTTCGCCGAGGTAGCGTCCCAGGTACCCTAAGTACGCGACGGCCAGATCCGAGGGAGCGACCGGATCACCTGCCAGCAGCCGTTGATGCAGCCGGTGCTCGTCCGCGGATGAGGGGAGGGAGGTGGGATCGGATGTCACGGTGCAACCGGATTACGAGGGACACATAGTGACATGTACTATAAAGCGTTTGAACAGATTTGACAATCCTCCAAAAGTACTACATTGCTCAACTGGCGTCGGTCCGCGCCACCGGCCCTTCCGCCAGCCGTGCGTCCATGAGCTAGAGCGCCGCCCGTAACCGATCCGCGTAGGGCCGGCGTTCCTCCGGGTTGGTGAGCGTTGCCGACGAGCGGTAGAGATCGTCGCCCGTGTAGCGAGGAAACACGTGGAGGTGGTAATGCCACACATCCTGGTTACCGGCCGGCTCGTTGTGCTGCCTCACCGAGGTGCCGTCACAGCCATAAGCGAGCTTCATGGCCAGCGCAACCTGCTTGGAGAGCACCGCGACCTTGCCCAGCAGGTCATCAGGCATGTCGTACAGGTTCTCGTAATGACGGTTGGGAATGATCAGGACGTGGCCGGGGTTTCGCTGCCAGAAGTGGGGACTCAGAAACGCGACGAGGTCTGTATCGCGGTAGATCACATCAGAGTGTTTGGTCCAGGGTCCCTCTTCTTCCTCACCATGAGCAACCCGACAGAATGGGCAGTCCCAACCCTCGGCTGCGTGCGACCTCATTCATCTGCCTCCATTTCGCTCCTCACAGGCGCTCCCATCCAACCGGAAGCTCCGGCACGGGCCAGATGGGATCGGGTCGCCAATCGTGCCACGGCTCATTGAACGGCGCCTCGTTAGCCTCGATCTGCCCGATCACGCGGCGCGCTTCCTCCCGGACATGCTTTGCCTCCTTCGCGTCGATGATCCCGCCGGAGACGAGCGCCTCAAACTCATCCTCGTCTTTCCATTTCCATCGTCTTTCTGGCTCGACGATGATATCGAGCATCAGATCCATGGTCTGCACGGTCCGCGCTGTTCGTACGATGGGACGCTGGAAGTTGATGTACCACCCCCAGTTCTCACCGGACTCTCGCCAGGAGACCCAGACGGTATGCCACTGCTCAGGGCGGACCAAGACCAGCGTCGACACATCCCACATAAAGTCAGCGAGGACCCAATCACCGAGCGACAGCGATACAGCAAATCGCTCCGCGCGGGTCAATGGCGGTTCCCGGGTGGGCGGGGTAGTCGCCGTCTTCCATCGCGTACCGTGTGGGCACCAGAGCGCCAGGGACGTTCCTCGATCCTCGACGACCGTCATCGGGCGTGCCGACCATAGTTTTCCCCGCCACACCTCTTGCTGAACGATGACGGTTCCAGCCTGCCATTGAGCGCGCTCAGTCATGCCGTTCATCACGGCCTCGGTTCGATTGACGCGTTTCAAGGTAGGCCGCAAGGACGCGGCGACTACCTGTATGGTTCGGTGAGATGACGGGTAACGCATGCTCAGGAAACACTGCAACAGGACCTTCTGGGCCGTCCCGAAGCGTTCCCCCAATCATTCGCGCCTGGAAGAGGAACTGGAGCATTGGACCAAAAGGAAGCTCGCGATTCAACCAGTGACCTAGCTCGCGGACCACCTCGACCTCGAGACCGGTTTCCTCCCGCACCTCCCGGATGGCGGTCGCCTCGGGGCTCTCGCCGAACTCGGAGATACCAGCCGGCAATGCGGCGGGAGTATCCGTTGGTTCCTCGGGAGGGAAGAGAAAGACCAGCCCTTCTGGCGTGGTGACCACCACGGCGACGCCATAAAGGTTCGGAGGATAGTAGATCCAGCCGCAGCTTGGGCAGCGGGCCCGAAAGAGTCCATCGGCATCCCGCCAATCGGCCAGGGAGTGAGCACACATCGGACAGTAGCGGTAGCGCAGATGCCTGGGGGTGAATGACGCATAGGAGAGGTCGATATCCATAGTAGGAAACGTCAGCGTAAACGGATCAGCGCGGCATCGGTCGGGGTGAAACCGCACGCTCGGTAGAACTCGAGTAGGTGCGGCTCGTAGTCCACATGAACCCACTCCACGCCACCACGCTCACGCGCCACCGCGACGGCCCGCTCGACCAGGGATCGACCAATGCCACGCCGGCGGAAATCGGGGCGGACGGTCGGTTCCAGCAGAAAGGTATGGGCGCCGCCATCCCAGGCCAGCCTCACACAGCCGATCAGGTGATCGCCGTGGTAGGCGCCGACAAAAGCCAGCGACCACGCCAATTCTGGGCGGAAGTCGTATGGCGGCTGATGATTGGGCCACGAGACAGCGTAGAGCTGATCCAGTTCGGTGTTGGTGACGCGTGGGTTCACGCGGTACTCAATATTCATCGCAGCTCCCGGCCATGATGCCAGGCGCATTCTAGCCCGCATCGTATGCAGTCTCACACGTTCTGACCGGTTACCCTCGGGCAACGGGAGAACGGGAACGGCAGACCTATGAGCTACCCGCAGAGCTGGTCGATGCCACGCTTGCGGCCGTCGATGCGGCAATCGAGCCGACGATCGCGGCCGTCATGGCGGCCTGGGCTGCTTCCGCGGCGTGCGAAACCGCCTGCCCGACCGCGTCGCCGTGCCCAATCTGGTCGATACGCCCGCCGTACTCCTGTCGTTCTTGCTTGGTGAAGACCAGGCCGGCCAGATCACACGCCTTCAACAAGCCGATCAGCGCGGCAATGCGTGGCTCCGGCGCCGTACCTTCCACTACCGCGGCACGAATGCGCTCCCTCACCTCGCGTTCGGGAGCCGGATTGACGGCGGGATAACGATCAGCCGGGATGACCCACGCGATACGGTGCTCCTCCTTCCGCAGGATCTGTTGCTGGATGAGCTGGTCCAGGATCCGCTCCGTCAGGTGGTCGTTCCCCAGTTTGTCGACCCAGTGCTGAACGTCCCCACCCTTCTCATCTCGCCCAATTTCCAACGCGATCTCATCCAGGACGGTGTCGCCGAGGGCCGTCGAATCGGTGACCGTCACCTTCCCATCGGCGCTATCGAGCCGCCCGGCGATCAACAGATCCATCAAGGCCGCGCCGGCAAGGCCATAATTCAACGCGTTTGATTCAGACGAGTAGACCTTTCCCGTCGTGTCGTCAACCGCGAGAAGCAGCAAGTCCTCTGGTAAGCTGGTCATGATTCACCTCTTCCTTTTTACATATTCTAGCGGCGTGATTGGTTGCTATAGCCCGCGCCAATGGCAACTCCTATTGCGACGCCAATGGCGATGAAAATGGGGTTGCGGAACGCGACGCTGAGGGCTGTACCGATCGCAACACCAACGGCGATGCCTACTCCTACGTACTTTGAATTCCTGTCCATAGGTCTCCTCCTTTAGTGGAATGAGTGCAGAAGGCTGCTGTAGATCTGCTCGAAGTGCCCCTCATCCAGGTTCGTTGCGTTGTTCCAGGTCGCGGACACGCAATATGTCCTGCCACTGAGCGACGTTGCCATCGTGGTCAGATTGATCACGCCCGCCTCGGAACCGCCCTTGTAAGCCACGTGCGTCCAGTCCGGCCGAGCAGCCACGCCGGAGTTCACACTCATCTGAGGCAACTCACTGACCTGCCCCATCAACCCGCAGAGTTGACGCCCTGTGAAGAAGTACTCGATTTGTGGCACGACCGGCCCGCGCTCGAGCAGGCGATTAAGCACGCGCGGCGATGGTAGCGGCCGCCGATCGACCGCATTGAGCACGGCCAGGCGCCGGGATGGGGTAGACGCCGCAATGAAGCGGACTGCCAGGTCGTGGTTGGCCGGAGCCTTGAGGATGAACAGTTCGCGGGTGGTGAGCAGGGGGCGATCACGCCGGGGAATCAGGGGGGCGATGGCGGAGCGTCCCACGACGCGGATCAGCATGTTTGCCGCCGTGTTATCGCTGATCGAGATCATGTACCGAGCCACCTCGGAGATCGTGTACCGGGAGCCGGCCGGCTTGGTCTGCAAGATACCGCTGGGCAGACTCTTATCGGACGCTTTCAGCGCAATCTGCTGCTGCCAGGAGAGTTGGTGGGCCGCGATGCGCTGCTTGAGCGCCGCCATGACGGCAAGTTTGAAGGTCGAGCCAACGGCCAGTGACACATCGGCGTTGACCGCGACGTGCGGTGAACCATTGGCCAGAACGAGCACGCTGACGTGACCTGGCAAGTTCTTGAGTCCTGCCAGGGCAGCACTCCGCGACAGGTATGTGAAGTGGACGTTGGTGAAGAGCAGACCGTCGATACGCCCCTGATCGTCAAGGTGGATGTGTGCCTGGACCGTACCGCGGGCGAAGCTCACCAGGTAGGATCCGTCCTGCCCAGCGGTTGTCTTCCGGTAAAGGCCAAGCTGCGTCTTGAGGGCCGCGATAACTTGCTGTACTTGCGCCACGCTCACCTGCGTCAGGAACGCCGGAGCGAACCAGCCGGCCCGCAGGCGGGAGGCAGCGAGCACACGGACCAGCGCCGCCTCGGGAGTAATGGTTACCACGGGGGTACTGGTTGCCATGGGGGTACTGGCGGCCACGAGTTGACGGGCGCCGGACAGCTGACCGGGAGCGGCCAGGACCAGGGCCGGCCCAATGAGAAGCTGAAGCCCGACCGCGACGCCGGCCAGGATCTGTGCAGGGCGCTTGGTCTTACTGTTTTCGAACATGATGGGAACTTCCGACTGTGCTCAGTGGCTGTGCTCTGTCTCGATACTCCGCCATGTTCTTGTCATTGAGGGAAAGCACCAGCCGTGTTGATCCGCTTGTTGATTCGCTAGGGCTTATCCTCCGCGCGGCGCTGGGAGTCCAACCCGGCATACGGCAGCGAGGGCGATGGGGGAGATGGACTGATGGTGCGGTGCTGCTCGACCGGCAGGATGAATCGCGCCTGCGCTTCCAACTCCTCAATGGCGCTCAAGGGAATCAGCCGCTCGCGGCGGTCGAGGGGATTGGTCATCGCGGGCAACGTGCCCTCCTTCACCAGCGCTCGCACCTTTACCCGGCTGACGCCAAGCCGCTCGGCTGCTTCGGTGATGCTTAGTGCCGCGCCTGTCTGGTCTGGTGATTGGTCACTCATCTTTCGACTATAGCGCGAGTTGGACAGCGTTCGGAACAATTAGGTAATATACGGTAATATATGGAAAGATATGAAAAAGCGAGGGCGCGACTGTGGACAGATCTTCTCCCGTCGACCGAGGCTATTCGCTCTGGCGCAACCGTGATTACCTGCTTCTCTGGAGTGGCCAGTCGGTCTCCATGCTGGGCAGCAGCATCTCTGGCCTCGCTTTTCCGCTGCTGGTCCTGAGCGTCACTCACTCACCTGCTCAGGCGGGACTCGTCAGCGCGCTCGGCGTCCTTCCGTACACCATCCTGGGGTTGCCGGCGGGGGCGCTGGTCGATCGATGGAACCGCAAGCGTGTGATGATCGTCTGCGATGGAGCGCGGCTGGTGGCAGCGGGGAGCATAGGCGTCGGCGTGATAGTCGGTCACCTCACCCTCCTCCCCATCTACCTGGCCACGCTTGTTTCCGGCACGGCATTCGTCTTCTTCAGCATCGCCGAAACCTCCAGCCTCCGCCACGTGGTTCCGGTCGAGCAGCTTCCCGAAGCGGTGTCGCGTAATCAGGTGGGGGGCACCGCATGTGGCCTGGTCGGGTCATTGATCGGTGGAGCGCTGTATCAGGTACGGCAGTTTTTCCCTTTTCTGCTCGACGCACTGTCGTATGGCGCCTCGGTCGTGGGCTTGATGCTCATACGCACCGGCTTTCAAGACGAGCGAGCGGCACAGACCCGGCAGCTTCGGCGCGAAGTGTTCGATGGTATCCGGTGACTGATGGGTCAAGGGTTGCTGCGGATCATGTGGGCGCTCAATGCGGCCATGTCATTTGTCGGCGGCGGTTTCGTTCTGCTGCTCATACTTCTCGCCAGGCAGCAGCACGCCTCCCCGACGTCCATCGGCGTCATGTTCTCGGTCCTCAGCGCCGGCGGGGTCCTGGGCTCGCTGCTGGCTCCTTCCATCCAGCGGCGCTATACCTTTGGACAGATCATCATCGGGACGGGATGGAGCACCGTTGCTCTCATGCTTGTATTGAGCGTTGCGCCGAACACTCTGGCGCTTGGCGTGATCGCGGGCGCTAACTTCATCTTGATGCCGGCCTGTGGCGCCGCGCTCCAGTCCTATCAGATCGCGCTCGTCCCCGATGAGCTGCAGGGGCGGGTGAACAGCGCCTGCATGATCGTCGCTATCTCTGCCAGCCCCCTGGGCCGGCTGCTGACGGGCACGCTGTTCCAGGTGGCGGGAGGCGCGTGGACGGCCATCGTCCTCGCTCTCTGTCTCGCAGTCGTAGCCCTGGTTGAGACCCTGAGTTCATCGGTCCGTGGTGCGCCCTCACTGGGTGCTAAGACTGTACCGTTTGAGCATGAAGCCGGAGTAGGGGTAGCAGTTGAGGAGTTTGGAGCATAGCTCGTCAGTGCAATCAACCACCCAGATTTCGCCTCGCGCGGCGCTCGTCACTCCCGCTCGACCAGATCGTCGGCCAGGGTCCCCTCAAGAAGCGCGCGCTCCGCCAGTTCTTCGGCACGAGCCACGGGATCGTTCCAGAGGCGATCATACGTCGCGTCAAGAGACGCAAAGAAATGCTCTCGTCGATACACAGTGAGCGCTTGATCGATCACCGTCTGGATGGATAGCCCGGATTCTTTTGCGAGTTGCCGCAACGTGCTCCTTGTCTGCTCGCTAATCCGAATCGTTGTGGTGGTCATGGTACGCTCCGCAGACCGTTATGTTGATGAAATAGTCTACGTGGTGATGCGTGACCGCGCCAGATCAGGCGCAGACTGTGGGGGAAGATACACTCGTGCAAGCACTCCATCTCGAACCCACCGCGAGGTGGAACGACCAATCTGATCACCGCGCAAGGAAGATCATGCTCAACACACCACTCTCCCGCATCTGTACCATCACCCCCGACCACCTCGGCCAGTTCCGGGCGGCTCTAGCTTCCCTGGCCGGGCAGGACCGGCTGCTGGTGAACCCGGCGGCGATCGACGCCTTCATCGCACGCTCGGGCGATACCTATCTCTGGCACACCGATCCCGGCGCCACCTGGCGTGAATCGCCACTACTGCGGGCGCGCATGGAAGAAGCCGGTATTCCACAGGAGGCGCGGCTGGCGCATGGGGCGATCGGGCTGATCCACGCCCTGCGGGTCGCTTCCCGGCAGCAGCCCGACCGTCCGATTTTGGGTGTTGCGGGCATCCGCTACCTGGCGCCGGTGTTTGACGGCGCCACCATCACTGCTTCAATCGAGCCCGATGGCGGCTTCTCCGTCAGCACCGATCAGCTGGAGCCTGATACCGCCATTACCGGCCGCATCCTGTATGGCGAGGTCGGCGCCGAGTGGGATGCGGCTCGGTTTAGGAGCAGGGCCGAGCAGCAACTGTTCAGCCTGGAAGAGGCCATCGGCGTCATCTCGGCGCTGGTTGGACTCTCGGTGCAGGCGGCCGGTGGGCGTGTGCTCTACATGGGGCAGGAGCTTCAGCTCCAGGGACTGCTCTCGCCCGGCGACGAGCTGGCGGTACAGGCGGAGATCGTCGATCGCCAGCCTGGCAAGCGCATGGGGGAGCGAACGACGGCGGCGGTTCGGGTAAGCCACAGTGATGGCGAGCCGATTGCCGCCGGCGAGTCGATCGTTCTCTATCTGGAGCTAGCTGGCCTGGCGTGAGGGCCAGCGGCGTGGCCGGCGCCCCTCAGCGTTGGGCGTGCTTGGCCGGCCCTGAGATGGTCTTGCCGGCCCGTCCGAGCCGGGCCGCGCCTCGCGCCTGGGCTGGTTGCTCCCATTGCTGGGCCGTGATCGGCCACTGGGAGTGCCTTTGCGCTGACCCTGTGGCGCGTTGGTTTCAGGGGACCGCTGGCCGGCCAGGTAGCGTTCGATCTGGCGCAGCTCCTTGTCGTCCTCCGGCCCAATCAAGGTGATCGCCGTGCCGGTCTCGCCGGCGCGGCCGGTGCGACCGATGCGATGGACGTACGTTTCCGGGGTGTCCGGCAGGTCGAAGTTGAAGACGTGCGTCAGCCCGGTGATGTCGAGGCCCCGCGCCGCGATGTCCGTGGCTACCAGGACCTGCAGCTTGCAGGCTTTCAGGTCTGCCAGCACCCGCTCGCGCTGGTTCTGGGAACGCCGGCCGTGGAGCACGGCGGCTTTGTAGCCGGCCCGTTCCAGGTCGCGTGTCAGCCGGTCGGCTTTGTACGTCGTGCGGCGGAAGACCAGGGCCAGGAAGGTACTCGGCTGGTCGAGGTAGGCGCGCAGCGCCGAGAGCTTATTGCCGTCCGGCACGCGCTCGAAGCGTTGCTCGATCTCATCCACCGTGGCACGCTCCGGATCGACCGAGATGGTGACCGGGTCGCGCATCTGGCGATGGGCCAGTCCCATGATCTCCTGGGGAATGGTGGCGGAAAACAGCGCTGTCTGGCGTTCAGCCGGTGTCCGTCGTAAGATGCGTTCGATGGCGGGCAGGAAGCCCACATCCAGCATGCGATCGGCCTCATCGAGTATGGCCAGCCGCACACCGTCCAGCCGCAGCGAGCCGCGCTGCAACAGGTCTTCAACGCGGCCGGGCGTGCCAACCACCACCTGGGCGCCGCGTTGCAGCGCCTCCGTCTGCCGGCCCAGCCCAACGCCGCCATAGACCGCGATCACGCGGAGGCCGGCATGGGCACTCAGCCGGGTCAACTCGTCGGCTACCTGTAAACAGAGTTCACGGGTGGGGACCAGCACAATCGCCTGCACCATACGGCGAGTGGGGTCGATGCCTTCGATCAGGGGGATGCCGAAGCCGGCGGTCTTGCCGGTCCCGGTCTGGGCCTGGCCCAGCACATCGCGCCCCTGGCGCATAGGGGGAATAACCTGCTCCTGGATTGGCGTTGGCGTCTCATAGCGCATCGCGGCAAGGGCGCGAGCCATAGGCTGTGCGACGGGCAACGTGCCAAACAGGGAGGAAAGATCAGATATAGTCAACAAAAGCTCCTGGACATAAAAAATCCCGCCGCTACCGGCGGGGGGTAACACGTCAATATTGATTTGACAATAAATTATAGCAAATGGTGCTTCAGCGCACCTGCACAATCCGATTCCGCAACACGCCAATCCCTTCGATCTCTGTTTCCATCACATCGCCACCGCGCAAAAACTCTGATGGGGTACGGGCATGACCCACGCCGGCCGGGGTGCCGGTCGCGATCAGAGTGCCGGGTAACAGGGTCATGCCGACGGAGAGCTGGGCCACGATCTCGGCAACGGGAAAGATCATGTCGCTGGTGTTGGCGTCCTGTTTGGTTTCGTCGTTGAGGCGCAGGATCACCCTCAGACTCTGGGGATCCGGCACCTCGTCGGCGGTGACGATCCAGGGGCCTACCGGACAGGAGCCATCCAGGCTTTTGCCCTTGAAGAATTGTCCGCCCCAGCCGTACTGGATATCGCGGGCCGAGATATCGTTCACCACGGTGTAGCCGAAGACGTACTGGAGCGCCTGGTCCCGCGGAATATTGATACCGCGCCGGCCGATGACCACCCCCAACTCGGCCTCCCAGTCCAGGTCGCTGGAGATCGATGGATCGAGCGGCACGTCGCTATAGGGGCCGGTCACCGCGGTTTGGGCCTTGGTGAAGACCGTGGGTCGCATCACCTCTTCCGACTGCGCGCGCGCCGACTCTCTGGCGTGTTCCAGATAGTTCCGGCCGATAGCCAGCACGTTGGCCCGTGGTGGGTTAAGCGGCGAGAGCAACTCGACGCTCGACAGCGGCCGTGCGTACTCCTGTGCGTCGGGCAGATCCAGCAAGCGACGCGTCACGCGCAAGCCATCCTCGCCCATCTCGATAAAGCCAATCATGTCGTTGGGCAACATGACGCCTTGCGCTGCCGACAGCGCGTGGAGGTCGATCACAGCCTCGCCGTGCAACACCCCCAGATATGGCCCCTGAGAATCGCGAAAGGTGAGAAAGCGCATCGATCGCTCCTTGTAGTGATGAAGATGATACTCCGCATTCTACGGCCCCGCACCTCTCCTGCGGGCCGGCTTGATTCCAAAGCTCCCCGGGCGTCACGCCAGGATGTTGACCGCCCGAGCGGCCACCAGCGCGACTGTTATCAGTGACGCGAAAGCCTGGATCATCATCAGGAGCTTGGCCCACTCGGTAAGTGGCATGGTATCGGTTGGGCTGAAGGCCGTGGCATTGGTGAACGAGACATATAGATAATCGACAAATGAGGGGTGCCAGCCCGCGGTTGCCGCGGCTGGGGTCGACATCTGCGGAAAGAGGAAGTCCGGTTCGCGGTGCTTCAGCAGGCATCGCTGACCGGGGCCGCCGCGGTCCAGTTCCCAATACCACAGCGCAAACACCAGGACATTCGTGAACCAGATCTGCATCGAGAAAAAGATCAGTTGGCGGGCGTCTTCTTTATGGCCGGAGACGAGCGACTGTACCAGAGCCACCAGCGAGATCACGTTGGCCAGGTTGATCAGGGCAATCACAACCAGCGCAAAAATGCGCTGCCAGCGCGACTCTCGGTTGGTTCGTCGCGGCGAGGTTGCCAGGAGGGGAAGGAGTAGCGCACCCTCGATGACCGATAGCGCCCAGGGAGGTCCGATGGTCAATTTGGATGGGAGCGTCTGATAGAGCGCGATGGCGAGCACTACCGCGATGACGGCCGGCCAACGGGGTTCCGAATGGGAAACCTCTCCCCAGGCCGCCTGATCTCGGTCACTGTCGCCCGATGTCTGTTGCTTGGTCTTTGGCGTTGCCTTTGCCATACGTCATCTTACCCCGTCTTGATGCCGAAAAAACGGGATGCACAGGCACAAGTCACGCTCAGTGTCCCGTGGCCAGGCTATAGACCAGCGCCACATCCGCCATCGTCATCACCACCACAGCGGCCCATCCGCCCACCCGCTCCCATCGGCCGGCTCGGTAGGCGCCCATCAGCCGTTGCCGGCTCACCAGGATCACCATAAGGGTGAGAATGACCGGCGCAATAAGGCCGTCGAGAACCTGGGAGTAGAAGAGTGCTTTGATGGGGCTGAAGCCGCTGATGGCGAGTTCCACTCCTGCCAGCAACGAGAGGGTAATCACGGTGTAGAAACCCGGCGCGCGATACGCCTGGCGTCCCAGTCCCATCCGCCAGCCGAAGGTGCCGGCCACAATGTATCCCGTCGAGACCGACAACACCGGTATGGCCAGGAGACCGGCGCCCAGGATGCCGATCGAGAAGATGATGGTCGCGAAGTGGCCGGCGAACGGCTCCAGCGCACGGGCCGCATCCGCCGCGGTGTTTACCGTCTGGTGGTGAATAAAGAGCGTGGAGGCTGTCGCGATCACGATGAAGTAGGCGATGACGTTCGAGAAGACCATGCCCGAGGAGATATCGATGTAGGTCTCGCCAAGCTGCTCCACCCCGCGCCGTTCCTCCCGTTCGGCGGCAGTCTGCCAGAAAAAGAGGTATGGCGTGATCGTGGTACCCAACAGCCCTACCGCCCCGGTAAAGTAGGTGACATCGGGCTTGATGGGTGGGACAACGGTACTGACCAGCACCTTCCCCCAGTTGGGATGGGCCAGAATCCCTGCGACAATGTAGGCCAGAAAGACCACAACCAACCAGAGCATGAACTTCTCGATGACTTTGAAGTCCTGAAAGACGGTGACGTACCCCATGACCACCACCAGAGGCACCACAAAGAACACGAGCCGGATGTGGGTCAGTAATTCGAGTACCGCGGCCATCGCTACCAGGTCGGCGCCGATGGTTGCCACATTGGCCACCACCGTCAGCAGCGCCACGGGCACCGCGATGCTCCTCCCGAACTCCTTGCGGATGAGTTCAGCCAGTCCGAGCTTGGTGACGTCGCCCAGACGCGCCGCAATACCCTGCACCGCGATGAGAAGCGGCAGCGAGAGCAACAACAGCCAGAGCTGCCCGTAACCCGTGCTGGCTCCAACCGTCGAATAGGTTGCGATGCCGGCTGGATCGTTGTCCGCGCCGCCGGTGATGATTCCCGGTCCCGCCGCGCGGAGCAGCCGCCGGAATCGGGATGGTGGTGGCACGCCAGGCTGGACGCCGGCCTCGCGCTCCTTCTGGACCGTCACCCGTTACACTTCTTCCAGTGATTCTGGCTCCGGAGGAAGCGTCTCGATACCGGTAGCCAGTGAGCCCTCCAGAGCGGAGATGATCCGCAGAGCATCATCCTCCGGCACACGATCGGCCACCAACACCTTGCCATCGCTCAGTACCTTTAGAAAATGCTTGAGGCCGTCCTCTCCGGTCTGCGCCGCGGTCGTGCAGTGTCGAAGATACCGCTCCGCCTCCTCGCCGGTCTGCAAAATAGTCGGTCTGCTCATCGCATGGATCTGAGCCGAAGCCACCTCCCGGCAGGTGAGTTCAGCGGCTTCGAGCTGGTCGAACACTCCGATAACCGTCTGCATGTGGTATGGCGTATCGTCCTGTGGTTTGACGACGAGATTGTTGACCACATGATGCACGTACTCGATACTGCGTGCCTCGGCCTCGATTTCCTCGAACTGGTCCACACTCTCGACCTGCCCGGTCAGGGTAACGACATCACCCTCCACATGGACCTCCAGGTTGCGGCCGAAGATGGGGTGGACCGACGCTGTCTGGTTGAGCAGCGTCTGCGTCCACCACTCCTTCACTTGTTCGGTATCGCCATGCATGTCTCCCGTGGTCCTCTGGGTTGACAAACGCAGGAATCATGCCGAATGTGCAGCGTCTCACCGGCGTCGGAGGGTTCGGGAGAAATGCTGATCGCCGCGGTTCGATGGCACGCGACTTGCGCTTTCGGTGGTGGAGAGAGCAGAACCTCCTTCCAGAAATAATGCACGACGGGAGAGAGAACAATGACAGCGAATCATACCTTTAACATCGGAGACGCGGTGCTGGCCGACTTTGGCGGGGCGCAGATCCCGGGAGTGATCGAAGGCACTCAGGACACCCAATTGCTGGTTCGCCTGGCTCAACCATGGACGGACGAGACCGGTCGGCAGACCGACACTGCGTTATTGGCTGCTGACCGGCTATCGCCACTCGAGGATGAGACCTCGCCTGATTTACTGCCGGGGTAAGACCGTGAGCGGCCGCTGCTAGTATTGGGGCGACAGGAGGAGCCGTTCGAGTGACTGATCGCATTGTGGTGCTGGGAGGAGGCACGGGTCTCTTCACAGCGCTCAGTGGACTGCGGCGTCACGATGTCGATCTCACCGCCATCGTGACCATGGCGGATAGCGGCGGCAGTTCAGGGCGGCTGCGCGACGAGTTTGGCTCATTGCCCGCCGGCGACGTACGCCGTTGCCTGGTGGCGCTGGCAGCGGACGACCGCGTGGGTCTGGTGCTGCGCCGGCTCTTTGAGTACCGCTTCGAGCGCGGTACCGGGTTGACCGGGCACAGCTTTGGCAATTTGCTGATCACGGCACTGGACGATCTCACTGGTGGCATGGACACCGCGATCACCGAAGCCGGGCGATTGTTGCGCATCAAGGGGCAGGTCTTGCCCGTCACCCTCTCCCATAGCCATCTCTTCGCCGAGCTGTCCAACGGGGAGGTTGTGGCCGGCGAAATGGCAATCGATCTGCGTCGCGACAGCGTGCCGATCAAGCGGGTCTATCTCGAGCCTGCCGCCCAGGCTACCCCCGAGGCATTGCATGCCATCCGGCAGGCCGACATGGTGGTCATTGGGCCGGGCGACCTCTATACGAGCCTGCTGCCCACCTTGTTGGTGGAAGGGATCCGAGAGGCTGTCGGCGAATCCGATGGCCTGGCCACCTACGTCTGTAATGTTATGACCAAGCACGGGGAGACGGACGGGTATTCCGCGTCCGATTTCCTGCGCACCGTTACCGAGTACCTGGGTGAGGGCATGTTGGATGCCGCATTGTTGAGCTACTATGAATCGCTGCCGCGTGAGGTTATCGCGCGGTACCAGGACGAGGGCGCCAGCCCCATCTCCATCGACCAGGGACGCTGCGCCGAGTACGCCGCGCGTCTGATGGTTCGCCCCCTGGCGGCAGCCGGCACACTGGTTCGTCATGATCCTGAGCGATTGGGTGACGCACTCCTTGATCTACTCCACGAGTCACGCAAGGTCAGTCAGGAACCTGCCTGATCAAAGGCGGGTATCCAGGATCCGTGTAATGCCGGCATCTGAGCCGAGCTGTGTGGCCAGCTTGTTTATTTATTTATAAGGTAGAGGCAGTTGAGGGCCGATTCCCGGAGTCGAGCAGCGCCTCCCCTCCAGGGCGGAGGCGCTGCTACTATCGGCAACAGTGTCTCTCGAGATCGTCCTCTCCACTAGAGGGAGAGCGATCGCAGGCAACAGCGTCTCTAAAGAACTCCCCCTCGCCCCTGGAGGGGGAGCACCTCAGGCCCCCGACCTCGTTTCTGCGTCCCATTGCCCCATCAGATCAGCCAGATCGTCGACTACCAGGGTAGGGTGGAGCGGATTGTTCGCTAACTCCTCGCGTTTCGAGACGCCGGTCAGCACCAGAATAGACGGCATATGCATCGTCTGAGCGCCTTGAATGTCGGTGTCCAGACGGTCGCCGAGCATAGCAGTATCAGTCAGTGAGCCTCCCAATTGGTCCATAGCCAGTTGCAGCATCAAGGGCTCCGGCTTGCCCACCACTGTCGGTCTCACGCCCGTGGTCGCGGTCAGAGCCGCCTGAATGGCTCCGGCGCCGGGCACCAACCCCCGTTCGGATGGGAAGGAGGTATCTGGGTTGGTTCCCAGGAACCGTGCGCCGGCTGCGATGGCGAGGGCGGCGGTTGCCAGCTTCTCGTAGGTCAGCTCGCGATCCAACCCCACGATGACCCACGCGGGTCGATGGTCCGTGACGCGCATGCCGATCCCATCCAGCGCACTGCGCAGCCCGTCCTCGCCGATCACATAGGCCGTACGCGCGCTATCGGTCTGGCGCTTGAGGTATAAGGCGGTGGCCAGCGAACTGGTGAAGATGTCCTCCGGCTGCACCGCGATGCCCATACCGGTGAGCTTGTCCACATACTGGGCGGGAGTCAGTGTCGCGTTGTTGGTCACCAGTCGGAAGGCTATTCCTCGCGTGCGTAACCACTCGACGAATGACTGTGCATGCGCGATGGCCGTGTTGCCTCGATACAACACCCCATCGAGATCGATCAGCAGATGCCGAATGTGACTGTACGGGAACGACATGGCAACTCCCCCTGGCGGCGGTGCGTGGTGTCCTCGCTCCTCCCCCCATTGTAGAAAGTAGAAAGAGAGAAAGGGAGAAAGCTGTCCCCTACTCCTCATTTTCGGCCTTGTGTTTAGGGCAACACCGGTATACAGTGGGCGGTACGGGTGGGGAGGAGAGAGTGGAGAGCGACGAGAAATTTGTCCCCGCGGATTTCTATGCGGAAATCGGGGCGGAGCGCAAGGAAGAACACGCTCTCCGCCAGGATCTGGTGCGCGGCCTGAAGGACTATTACGAGACGGCCTACGGCTATGACAAGTACGGCGCCGAGACCATCTTCATGCTGCCGGAGCGCATGCACCAGCCGTATATTTATGGCTTTGCGCTCCTTCGCATTCTGCACGATCGGCGGATCTCGACCGCGACCAAAGTCGGGGCGGCACAGCGTGCCCTTCAGGTGCTGACCTATGGCGCCGATGGTGGGATGCCATATGGACTCTTTGCCGCTCTGCAGGTGCTGGCGGAAAACGGTCGACTGAGCGCCGGCGACCTCCGCTACGCGCTGGTCGTTTCCGCGGGTGACAGTGATCCCTTCCGCGGTGTCGACAAGCTCTGGATGCTCCACTTTTTTCGCTGGCTGGTGGCGAACGGGGACCTGCCGGCGGCCGAACGGCTCTTCTGGGCCCACTCGATCATTGCTCGCCAGGGCGAGCAGCCGGCCGCGGCAAAGTTGATTGACGTGCTGATGGCCAGTGAGGGAACGCCACTGGAAGATCGCCGCGAACTGTGCCAGGCATGGGTCCATTTTCGGCAGCCCCGGCTGCTGGTGGTCGAGCCAGATACCGATGACACCCGGCGTGGCGTGTTGGTGGCGGAGCATATGCGGTTCTGGGTGGCCCATGCCCCGTCCTGGCCCAGTAGTGTGATGGTCCGGCTGGGAATTGTCTGGCTGGCGCGTCTGGGCGAGAACCTGTTCGAACTGCTCCAGACCTATATCGGCTACGCCGATACCTACGCCGAGCAGGTACACGGAGCGGTAGTCCAGGTGCTTACCGAGCATCACGGTAGCCTATCCCAGGCACAAGTCAAGAGTATTATCGAGCAGGGTCTGAGGCTGACTGGTTCCAGCCCCACGCGGCGAAAGTTCTATCGGCTGGGCGCTGACCTATACGGGGCCGAGTACCTGGAACGGGCCAACACTGATACCGCTGGGAGCGTGCGCCAATGGGCCGCGCGCCAGAAGCAGAAGCTGTCTTAGATCATCGCAGCGCGCACTGCTCGTGCTCTCTCCAACTGCTCCTGTACCCGGCCGTGCATCAGCTCCGTGGCCTCCTGCAACAACTCAGGTGTCAATGGCCGGCCCGCAAAGCACACCAGATCGAACAGTGGACCGGCTGCTAGCGCCAGAGGCGCATGGCGCCGAGGGAAGTGCGCCCTGCGTGGCAGCAGTCTCTCGCCACCAGCCACCGCTACTGGGACCAACGGTACCTTGAGCTTGATTGCCAACCGGGCAAACTCGGGCAGAAACGGCAGCAGTTCCCCGCTCTCGCTGCGCGTCCCCTCGGGATAGACCACCACCCAGCGCCCGCTCCGATACAGTTCGATCATGGCACGCACCGCCGTAGCATCCGCCTCGCCACGGTGCAACGGAAATACGCCGATCAATCGCATTACATAGGCGCCAAACGGATGTCGGAATAGTTCCAGTTTGCCGGGACCGCACAGCAGCCGGTGCGGGATGGCATAGGCGATGATGGCCGGATCGAAACCGGTGGTGTGATTGGCAATGATGAAGCCGCCGCCGCTGGTAGGCACGTTCTCGATTCCCACAGTGCGGAAGCCGCCCGTCCAGAAGCGCCAGAATGGTGTCAGCAGCACATAGGCAACGCGATAGAACAAGATGCTCTGCTGGGCCACTCGTCCCCGGAGCTTGCGGCGATGTGCCCGATCCGCATCGGGACCACCAACCTTCATCCTCTACCTCCCGATGCATCATACGCCACAGCGTTCGGCGGCGATGGTGGACCGCGGCTCTCCGTCTCGTCCAGCGATCTACGCGCCCAACCTACCGGTAAGGAGCATCTTTCCAGTCGGGAGCGGACTACCACCGCTGGGCTCCACAGTCAGCGCGGTCTGGGCGTAGCCGGTGACCGCCGAAGGGAGATGAACGATCTGTGTCCCAGTCCCGGAGACCGTGAAGGTCGTTGCACTATGCGGCCGTTCGCCGCGAATCAGCCACAGTTGATACACCTTATGTGCCGGGGTTACCGGCAGGCCTTCCACGATTATGTAGGCGGGCTTGCCGTTGGCCGGCTGAATCAGGGCAGCCGAAGCTCCTGGCGCCACAGGAGTGCCGTGGATTCGCATCACGGGTGCTCCGCTGGCGATCGCCGCCGACACATCGTGCTGATACGTCAGATCTGCTTGCTGCTGATCGACACGCTGCTGGAGTCGTAGGTCCGTGACGCCGAGCGCCGCGATGACGAGCGCCGCGGCCACGGCCAGAAGGGCCAGGGCATTGGTGAGGCGGGAGCGAGGCCGGCGCGCCTGGGCATCGCCGGCTATCAGCGTCAGGTCGGGCCGGGCAGACGGCTCTGCCTCGATCGCGGCGGTGATGCGGGACCGCAGTTCGGCTGGTGGCTCAACCATCTCGACTGACAGGGGAAGAACGGCGACCACCTGGTACAGGTCGGCTAACTCGACGCGACACGCGGCGCAACCTCGTAGGTGCTCTTCGAAGGAAGCACGGTCTGCTGCGTCCAGCGCATCCAGGGCATAGGCGCCAACCAGATCGTTGTCGTGTGCGTACGTACTGTTCACTCCAGTGCCAATCCGGTCTTGCTGTTTTCGAGCAAAGACTTGAGTTTGTGTAAGCCCATACGCATACGCCCTTTTACGGTCCCCAGTGGAACCTGCATGACCTGAGAGATCTGAGAGTGAGTATATCCCTTGAAGTACGCCAGTTCGATCGTTTGACGCTGCTCGGCGGGCAACTGGGCCATGGCGTGGCGCACATCCTCGCCGGTCAGATTTCCCGACACCTCACGCCACACATCCGTGCCATCGGGTACGTTCATTCCCTCTTCCAGGGCCGTCGGTTGGAGCCTGCTCTGGCGGCTGCGCAGCTTGTCGATGGCACGGTGGTGGACGATGCTCAACAGCCACGACCGAGGACTGCTTCGATCGGAGCGATAGGTGCCGGCCGATCTCCAGACATTGAGAAACGCTTCCTGCACTACGTCCTCCGCATCCGAGGGGCTGCTAAGGGTGCGAAGCGCGATGGAGTATGCCAGGACTCGATGACGGTCGTAGAGAGCTTCAAGAGCACGTACGTCCTTCCCCTGGATAGACGTCAGCAGCTCATCATCACTTGGCAGGTCGCTCGCCATCGGCTACGGTACGCCCTCTCTGCCGGATATTACGTGCTACCCACGGGCTCGGATCATTGGCTGCCCGATGCACTCTCAGTATTACATCTGGACAATTGATGAACCGAACAGATCGCGTGTGCGTCTATGATACTCTAGAGAATCACTACACGTTACCGGTTGACAGTGCGCCGAGCCGCCAGCGGTGGAGGTTGCCCTTGCTATTGTGCCGGGATTATGCAAGTCTTTAGAGAGCATAGCGTCATAGTAAAGTATGTACTTGGTAGGAGGAGAGACGATTGAATAACGAAGAACGAGCATTCGAGGAAGGCAAGCTGCGAGCCTGCCTGAACGCGTCGATCAGCCGCTCGCAGTTGCTTCGGGGTGCCGGTATCGGCCTGGCCGCTGCTGCCATCCCTGGCGCCGCACTGGCCGCTGTTACCGACCCTACCGGCACAGGTACCTCTGTCGGCACAGCGGGTACCGGTCCAACACTGCCCCAGTCGTTTGGGTTTTTCCCGGCGGTCACCTCGGGCACCTACACCTCTGAGAACATCGGCGACATCTTCAATGTTGCTTCCACGGCGGAGGTGTTTGCGGTAACCCTGCTGACTGCCGCGGTCAACAATGCGACGACGATTGGCCTCAAGGGTCTGATCTTGCAGACGGTGCAGGCGGCCCTGGCTGAGGAGCAGGACCATCTCGACTTTCTGCTGTCCGTCGGCGCCAAACCGCTGACCATGACCTTTACGGTGCCGGATCCCAAGATTCTGACCGATTACACCACCTTCTTCTCGACCCTCGAGGGCATCGAGAATCTGTTCATCGCCGCCTACATGACGGCCACGCGTGAGTTCGCGGAGCTTGGCCAGCCGACGCTGGCGAAGTTCGCGTACCAGATCGGCGGCACCGAGGCCGAGCACCGGGTGGTGGTGCGCGCGGCACTGGCGCTCAACGGCAACGATCATACCCCGCCGAACAACAAGGGTTTCGAGACCGATCTGCTACTCTACGTGCGTGATGCGGCCACCATTCTCACCCAGTTGGGCTTCATCGGCGGCAAGGGCACAGCGGCTGCCTATCCGGGACGCGCCGCTGCCGTGGCTGCGATCGGCCCGATGATGGCGGGCGTGATCCAGAACACTCCCAACAACGCGACCTCGACCGTCACGGTTGCCGGCCCTGCTGACCTCACCGGCGAACGCAAGTAAGCTCAGCGTAACAGAGCGTCACCGACCCCGCCGGTTTCAACCGCCGGCGGGGTCTTCGCGTCTGTCTGTCCGTGGCCGGCCAGCGGCTCCGCCCTCTTCCGCCAGGGCAGACGCCACGGACCTGCCGGGAGGCGTGCCTTCCTGGTCTCCGGTACTGCTACCTCGAACACGCGATATGGAAAAGCATTGATAACCGACGTCTGCTGTACGGTGCTCAGCTTCTGCTGGCCGTAATAGGCGTGGGTGTGGCCATGGACCAAGTACGCCGGCTGCCAGGCCTCGATGGCACTGGTAAAGCAGTCGAAGCCACGGTGACAGAGGTCCTGGCCGTCGTGGCATCCGGCCGGAGGTGCATGCGTCAGGATAATGTCCGGTGCGCCGTGCCGTAGCGCTTGTCGCTTCACGCGCCGGACCACGCCGCGCATCTCTCGCTCAGTGTATTGATAGCGGCCCTGATTGTAGCGCCGGCACCCCTCGAATCCGGCCAGACGCACTCCTTGATAGGTGACGATCGTGCCGTGAAGGTTGATGCACCCGTCGTAGCGGGGCTCCTGATAACTGGCATCGTGATTGCCGCGAACATACAAGACCGGAATACTCAAGCTGGTGCAGAGAAAGTCCAGATATTCGGGCGGAAGATCGCCGCACGATAGCACCAGATCAATTCCCTGCCATCGCTCCGGTCGAAAGTGGTCGTAGAGCAAGCGGTCGACCTCATCGGCAATGGCCAGGACAGTGAGCGGCATGACGTGCTTTCAGTGTGGAAATATGGGAGTCAGGCGCCACAGTGTAGCGCCTCTTCACATAAATATCAACCATCGGAATGCTTCCGCTAACTCACCCGTCGGTCGTCTGCGCGGGTGGTCTCCGTCGCCGGCGCAACTAGCCGCACTTGACGCAAAAATACAGGTGTGCTGCACGCGGTGATGGCGAGGCACAGTATCCCTCCGATGAAGAGGGCCAGCGGGGCGCCGCCGATACCAGCCAGTGCCGCGGTGAGGAGCCCTCCCACTGGCCCGGTGCCGATAAAGATCATGCTGTAGACGCTGAGCACCCGTCCACGAACGTGGTCCGCCACGCGCGCCTGCAAGATCGAATTGGCGCTGGCGCTGAAGGTGGCGGTGCTCCATCCCATGCCAACCAGCATCACGACGCTCACCAGTGCCATGCGCGACAGCGAGAGGCCCAGCGTGGCCGTGCCCGCTCCACCTGCCGCTACCAGCAGGAGCGGTCCGGCCACTGCCGCCCGACTCCAGCGGACGACCGTCAGCGAGCCGGCCACGGCGCCCACTCCCAGCGCAGTCCACATCAGACCCAGGCCATCGGCTCCCAGGTGCAGCACGTCTCGCGCGAAGATCGGCATGATCACGGCATAGTTCATGGTAAACGTGGCGACCACTCCTACCAGTGCCAGGACCAACAGCAGCGACGGCGCGTGCCGCAGATAGTGCAGTCCTTCTTGCAGATCGGCCAGCGGATGGCGACCGGCAGCGCGCTGGTTGCTCGGCAAGCGCATCAGCAGCAGCGCGATGATGACGGCCAGAAACGACAGACTGTTGTAGTAGAAGATCGGCGCTACGCCAACCAGGCGGATGGCAACACCGCCGATTGCCGGACCGATAACACGCGCGCCGTTGAGGACCAGCGAGTTCCAGGCAATGGCATTGGGCAGATCACCTTTGCCCACCAGATCGATCACAAACGCCTGGCGGGTCGGCATCTCGACGGCTACCGCGATGCCCGAGAGCACCGAGATCACCATGATCTCCCACACTTGCAGGCGGTGCAGGGCAATCAAGGTGGCCAACGAGAAGGCGAGCAGCAGGGCGGTGCTCTGCGTTGCCATGATCAGACGTCGCCGCTGCACACGGTCGGCCAGCACCCCGGCGGGAAGCGCCAGCAGTAGGCTCGGTCCCATTTGCAGGGCGGCAATCGTTCCCAGCAGCCACTTCGATCCGGTGAGGTCGTAGATCAGATAGCCCAGGGCCACCTGCTGCATAAAGGTACCCAGGTACGAGATCAGCTGAGCGGTCCAGTACAGCGCAAACGAGCGATGCCGAAAGGCCGAACGGCTCTCCGGCGCGAAGTGGAAACGGAACATACACCATGATATGCGTGTGGTGGGACCGCAACCGTCAGGGCAATTCAAACAGCACTCCATCGATGCTCGTTCGACAACGCGCGTGGTAAACTGGTGTTGGCTTTCCTCTCTCCTCTCTCCCCACCCGATCTTCATTCTTTGTAGGCTGGTGCCGTGGAAATTACATATTTAGGCCATTCCGCGTTTCGTTTACGAGGGAAAGACGTCTCCATCGTGACCGACCCGTTCTCGCCCGACTCCGGATTGAACATGGGGAAGCCATCCGCGAATATCGTCACAGAGAGCCGGCAGAGCCCCAACCATTCCTATAGTGATGGGGTCGGGGGCGTACCACGCGTCATCGCGGGACCGGGCGAATACGAGGTGGCCGATGTGCTGGTGGCCGGGTTTGCCACGGCGCAGGAGCCGATGAAAGGTCCGACCAATACGGCCTATGTCTTCCGCCTGGAAGAGTTGACTATCTGTCATTTGGGCCACCTCGAGGACAAGCTGACCGATCAGCAGGTCGAGGAAATCGGTAGTATCAACGTGCTGATGATTCCGGTGGGTGGGGGTGGCGCGCTGGCTCCGTCGGAAGCGGCCGAGGTTGTGTCTCAATTGGAGCCGGCGCTGGTGATCCCGATGCAGTATCAGCTGGAAGGCTCCAGGATCGGAGGGCTGGAGCCGGTCGATGCCTTCTGCCGTGAGGTTGGGCTGAAGGAATATGTGGCTGAGCCGAAGCTCACCGTCACCAAATCCACGTTGCCGCCGAACGTGCGGATAGTCGTGCTCGAAAACAAGCGCGTATAGGGGAGCGGACCGATGCCCAAGTATATTTTCCTGACAGGCGGCGTGGTTTCATCGGTGGGAAAGGGCATCACGGCAGCCTCGATTGGCCGGGTGCTCAAGAGCCGTGGGGTTCACGTCTCGATCCAGAAGCTCGATCCCTATATCAATGTCGATCCCGGCACCATGGCGCCCAACCAGCACGGTGAGGTCTTCGTCACCGAGGACGGCGCGGAGACTGATCTCGATCTCGGCCACTACGAGCGCTTTATCGACGAGAATCTGACCCGGGCCAGTAACGTCACCACCGGCCAGGTCTATGCGGCAGTCATCGCCAAGGAGCGTCGAGGCGATTATCTGGGTGGCACCATCCAGGTGATTCCCCACATCACCAACGAGATCAAAGAGCGTATTCGGCGGGTCACCAGCCAGACCGGCGCCGAAGTGGTGATCGTCGAGGTGGGCGGCACGGTGGGCGATATCGAGGGGCTCCCCTTTCTCGAGGCCATACGCCAATTGCGCCGCGAGGTTGGGCGGCAGAACGTGCTCTATATCCACGTCACCCTGTTGCCGCACATCGGCTCGACCAACGAATTGAAAACCAAGCCGACGCAGCATAGTGTCAACGAGCTGCGCCGCATCGGCATCCAGCCCGATATCCTGATCTGCCGGGCGGACTATCCAGTGACGCGTGAGCTGCGCGAGAAGATTGCCATCTTTGGTGATGTCTCAGAGGACGCGGTGATTGCTCTGCAGACCAGCAAAACTATTTACGAAGTGCCACTGGTCCTGGAGCGCGCCGGGCTGGGCCGCATCATCACCCGCGAATTGGGGCTCGATTCGGCCATGCCGGATCTCCGATCCTGGTTTGAGTTGGTCGAGAAGATCACCGAACCCAAGCCCAAGCTGCCGGTCGCCATCGTTGGGAAGTACGTCAAGAGTCCAGACGCCTACATGAGCATCGTCGAGGCGCTCAAACATGCCGGCCTGTACCACGGTGTGGACGTGGATATTCATTGGTTCGATTCGGAGGATCTGGAGCGCGACGTAAACGTGTCGCAGCTGGAAGCCGTGGCCGGTATCCTGGTGGGGCCGGGCTTTGGCGGACGCGGCATCGAGGGGAAGATTCGCACGGCGCGCTTTGCCCGCGAGCATCGCGTGCCCTTTCTGGGTGTCTGCCTGGGGATGCAGGTTGCGGTGATCGAGTTCGCGCGTCACCTGCTGCACTCCAGCCTGCCAAACAGCACCGAGTTCGATGAGACGACCAAGTACCCGGTGATCGACATTATGCCGGACCAGCGGGATATCGCCGAAAAGGGCGGCACGATGCGTCTCGGTGTCTGGCCCTGTCGCTTGACGCCGGGGACCCATGTCGCCGCTGCCTACGATCAACCAATCGTGTACGAGCGGCACCGTCACCGCTACGAGTTTAATAACGAGTTTCGCGAACTGCTGACCGATAAGGGCATGGTGCTGGCCGGCCTGTCGCCCGATGGGCGGCTGGTCGAGGTGATCGAATTGCAGGACCACCCCTGGTTCGTGGGCAGCCAGTTCCATCCCGAGTTCAAATCTCGGCCGGAGCGCCCACATCCGCTCTTCCGCGACTTCGTCGGCGCTGCCAGAGAACGGTACCAGATGGACCAGGAGATCGAGTTGGTCGCGCCGCCGCGGGTCGAGACCGTCGAGGTCGCGGCTCCGGTCCAGTCCTGAGCCAGTAACGTGGGACGGTGGATCCAGAACACACGCAGCGCTTCGCCCAGGTAGCGGTCCTCGCCCAACTGGGCCGAGCCGGCGGCCTGTTCACCTATGGGCTGCCGGAAGGGCTGCGGCCGCTGGTTGGGCCAGGCTCGCTGGTCCGTGTGCCCTTCCGCCAGCGCCAACTGCAGGGGATCGTGTGCTCCCTGGAGAGCACGTGCGATCTGCCCCGAGTGCGGGACGTGGCCGAGGTGCTCGATCCTGTGCCGGTGGTCACCGCCCACCAGTTACGGCTGGCTGAGTGGATCGTCCACTACTACGCCGCCCCGATCTCCGACGTGCTGGGCGCCATGGTGCCACCCGGCCTGGGACGCAAGACGCTCTATATGCTGGAGCCGGGCGCCGGCGCGGAGACTGCACGTCTCACCCCCGAACAGCGCCAGGTTCTGTGCGCGGTGACCGAGGCCGGCCGCATTCAGTTGGACGACGTGCGGCAGAGCATGTCGGGGGTCGATGTGGAGCATGCCGTCTCCTTACTGGTGAAGCGCGGCTTGCTGCTTCGGCTGGCTGAGTTGGCTCCGCCCCGCGTGGCCGCTCGAACTGTGCGGCTGGTGTCGATGAGCGCCGCGGGGGCCACGGCGCTGGCGGATACAACCGCACTGAAGCGCGCCCCACGCCAGCGGCTGGTGCTCGAGCTGCTGGCCGAGGGCGGACCGGCCACGGCCCCCGAGTTGACCCAACGGGTGCCCGGCGCGCAAGCAGCGGTTACTGCCCTGGTGAAGAAAGGATTGGTCGAGGTGGAGGAACGCGCCGCGCCGCGCTCGCCGATTCAGGCCGGCCGTATCCCCACCACCACGCCGCTGCACCTGTCGTCCTCTCAGCGCGCCGCTTTCGAGCGGATTTGCTGCGCGGTGCGCGAACGCCGGCCTGAGATCTTTCTGCTGCACGGCGTCACCGGCAGCGGCAAGACCGAGGTGTATTTGCAAGCCGTGGCCGAGGCTATTCGTGGCGGCCGGCAGGCGATCATGATGGTTCCCGAAATCAGCTTAACGCCGCAGGCCGTGGAGCGCGTGGCTGGCCGCTTCCCCGGCCGCGTGGCGGTCTTGCACAGTAAGCTGTCGGCCGGCGAGCGGCTTGATGAGTGGCAGCGCATCCGCCATGGCGACGTCGATATCGTGGTTGGCCCTCGCTCCGCGCTCTTCGCCCCGGTTCCCAATCCGGGACTGATCGTGGTGGACGAGGAGCACGATCCCTCCTACAAGCAAGACTCCACCCCGCGCTACAACGCACGCGATGCCGCGGCCGTGCTGGGCCGCCAGACCGGCGCCACGGTCGTCTTCGGCAGCGCTACTCCGGATGTTGGGACGTATCACGCCGCTCTCTCCGGCCGCATCACCTTGCTCGAACTGCCGGACCGCCCGGTCTGGACTGTGAGCGAAGGCGCCAACGGTGGTGGCGCGGCGCGTCCCATGCCGCGCGTCGAGGTGGTCGATATGCGTCACGAGCTGAAGTCCGGCAACCGGGGCATCTTCAGCGAGCCGCTCCTGAGGGCGCTGCAGCGCACGCTGGACCATCACCACCAGGCTATCCTCTTCCTGAACCGGCGGGGCAGTGCCACGGTCGTGATGTGCCGCGACTGCGGTTTCGTGGTGCGCTGTCCGAACTGCGACATCCCGTATACCTATCACACCGCGACCACGCGCCTGATCTGCCATCGCTGTGATAAGCGAGCAGTTAGCCCGCGCCTCTGCGCCGGCTGTGGCAGTCGCCGGATACGGTATCTCGGGGTGGGCACCCAGAAGGTGGAAGAGGAGGTGGCGCGACTCTTTCCACAAGCACGCGTGCTCCGCTGGGACCGCGACATCGCCGGTGGTAAGGAGGCGCACGCGCAGATCCTGAGCGGCTTCGCTCGTCAGGAAGCAGATTTCCTGGTAGGTACGCAGATGATCGCCAAAGGGCTGGACTTCCCCCTGGTTACGCTGGTCGGCGTGATCTCCGCCGATACCGGACTGCATATGCCCGACTTCCGGGCGCCCGAGCGCTCCTTCCAGCTCCTCACCCAGGTCGCCGGGCGGGGCGGTCGCGCCACCCTGCCGAGCCAGGTGGTGGTGCAAACCTACACCCCGACGCACTACGCGGTCGATGCCGCCAAGGACCACGATTATCACCGCTTCTACCGCGAGGAAATGAGCTTTCGTGAGTCCGCCCGCTACCCTCCCTTCTCGCGCCTGGCTCGCTTCGTCTACTCCGCCGAAACCGAGTCGCTCTGCCGCCAGAGCGCGTCCAACCTTCGCGCCATCCTGGAGAAAGCCATCGCGGCCCAGGAACTTCCCGGCGTCGAGATTATCGGCCCGGCGCCCTGCTTTGTCTCCAAAGTGAAGAACCGCTACTACTGGCAGATCATCGCCCGCTCTGGTCTCAGGGGCGCCACACTGCACCAACTGCTGGACTATATTCCTCCCGGCTGGGCGATTGATGTGGACCCGGTCGACCTGTTGTAGGCACTCAGGCCAAATATCCCAGGAACCAGTCGCGAGCCAGCCGCGCTACTTCCTCCAGGGCGCCGGGCTCCTCAAAGAGGTGGGTCGCGCCTGGAACGATCACCAGCTTCTTGACACAGCGGAGCCGGGCCAGCGCCTGCTGGTTCAACTCGATCACCGGCTGGTCGGCGCCGCCCACGACCAGCAGGGTCGGCGCTTGCACCTGGTCTAGAGAGTTAGCGGCCAGGTCCGGCCGCCCACCACGCGACACCACGGCTCGCACGCCCTTCCCTGCCTGTGCCGCGCCGACCAGGGCGGCGCCGCCACCCGTGCTGGCGCCGAAGTAGCCGATGGGCAGGGATTGGGTCGCTTCCTGGTGGTGTACCCAGTGCGTGCAATCCCGGAGCCTGCCGGCCAGCAGGCCGATATCGAACACCAGACGGCGGTCCCGTGCCTCCCGTTCCGTCAGCAGATCGGCGAGGAGCGTGGCCAGGCCGGCGTCTTGCAGCACGTGCGCCACGGCATTGTTCCGCGGGCTCAACCGGCCGCTGCCACTGCCATGCGCAAACAGGATCACGCCGCGCGCCTGCTCGGGCAGTCCCAGAATGGCGGGTAACTGCACCGCACCGGAAGAAATCTCGACGGTCCGTTCTGTTGCCCGCACGTCCTCATTCATTGTTTCGCCTCTTGCCTTGCAGCACACCGTAGGTGGTCGATGACCTCGGCGTCGGTGACCTGATCGAAATGCTGATAGTACAGGCCCACCGCGTACAAAGGCTCTGGTTCCGTCAGGACCACCAGCTGATCCACCGACGGCTTGAGAAAGCGGACAGCCTGAGGCGAGGCGACCGGGACCGCCAGGACCACCTTCGACGCGCCCAAGGTGTGCGCCGACTGGACCGCAACCAGTGCCGAGGCGCCGGTGGCGATGCCGTCGTCGGTCACGATGGCGGTCTTGCCGCGGATCGCTTCCAGGCCCGGTCCAACTGCATACTCTCGTTGACGGCGTTTCGCTTCCGCCACTTGCGCGGCGACTTCCCTCTGGATGTACTCGCCACTCGCACCCGTTGCCCGTATGATGTGCTGGTCGAGCCAGAGCGCGCCGGTCTCGCTGACGGCGCCAATGGCCAGCTCAGCGTTCCGCGGGGCGCCAAGCTTGCGCACCACGAGGGCCTCGAGCGGAAGGTCAAGCTCTACTGCCACCGCGTAGCCAACCGCCACGCCGCCTCGGGCCATGCCGAGCACCACGGCATCGTTGTTGCGGTATTCCTCCAGCAGGCGGGCTAGCTTGTTGCCCGCCTCCAGCCGATCGACGAAGCCATCATTCATTGCTGCCTCCTGCCTCACATCCAGCATGACGCATGCCCGCTCTTCACTCCGGCCCCATGCCAGTTCGTATAGCATGGACGAGGGGAAGATGCATTCCCCGCAGGGTTCCCGCAGCCGGCGGGGGTGCTCGTGTCTACCGGTCGCCCGAGTGCAGTCAGAGAACGTGAAGCGCAGCCGGCATAGCTCTTGATTCCCCGCTGGTATCGCTCTGATCCAGGCCCTCGTTCTGGCGGCCACCCTCAACGGCCTGCTGACCCCGCCCCTGCTGGTCTTGCTGATGCTGGTCAGCGGCCGGAAGCAGGCGATGGGCGACCACGTCAATGGGCTGGGGCTGAACGTGCTCGGTTGGGGGACGACGGTGATCACGTTCAGCGCCGCGCTCGGCTTGCTGGTGACCACGCTGTAAAAAGGGGATCGCACGGGACCTGACTCTCAGCGTCAAAACCGCCGAGCGACTGATCGTCGGTATGAAGCAGCGCCTAAATGCCCCCACCCTGTGCTCCGTCGGCGCTCGCGCCGTTGCACTCGGTCTTGTGGATGCCTCTTCGGTTATCAGCCACGGGAATGAGGGAAATCGGTCATGAGATTGAGGGATTTCCTCGCCAGATTGAGTGGAAGCTCCAGCTCCGCCTTTGGCATGTGGGATAATCGGTCCGCTTATCCTTGAAAAGGTACGAGGTACTGTTATGAAGCTGATTCTACTGTTGTTGCTCATTGGAGGATCGACGGCGGTCGCGGCGAGCGCGCATCATCAAGCAATGACGTCGCCAGCGCCTACCGTGGCACCAACTACTCTGATACAGACAACTGCGACGCCGATTGTACCGATTTTTGCCGGCGTCTGGTAGCTGGCATATCACCAAGGAGCAAGCACTGGCCGCTGCTCGGCAGTATTGGCCATCCGAGTTCACCGGCAAATATCCCGTGACTGCCCAGTTTGGTGGCGCCAATCTGAGCAACCTGCAGCGCCGGATCAATGGGCAACTCGTTCCCTTCGGAATGAAAGATGTGTGGTTTGTCACGGTGACCGGATTAGACGAAGCTCGGCCTGCTGGCTCGCTACTGCGCGGTGGCCCCCACCAGCCCGGTGCACCGCCGGTGCATACTCGGACCTTCGTCGTGGATGACTCAAACGGTCAGGTGCTGTTCTCGGCCGGTATGTGAAACTCTGAGATGTATCGTCGGCAGATGTCCCCTGTGATACATTCGATTCACAGCGCTGCGGCTGAGGAGATGTGCGATGAGATCTATAGGCATTGGTCTCATCGTCGCTGGAGTCGCGGCAGTTGCGCTTTGGGCACACCCTGGCGCGCAGACATCGACGCAGGTCGTGCATGTGCCGGTGATGGCATTCACGCTGCAGCTTGGCGTTCCATCGGCGCCGGCACGCATGACCGCCTCGGATGCGTTGAAGGTGGCGGAGGCGGGCTGGGACCCCTCGATGTTTAGGGATCATCCCTACACCGTGCGATACGGTTCATACCATTCCAAGCTCGTACGCCGTACACCGACAGGACCGAACCCGGTCGGAAGCAAGGATGTCTGGGCGATTACCGTGACTGGCGTCGACATACAGCGACCAGCGGCGGAGGTATCCGAGGGCGACGGCAGCTTCAAGGTTGTTGCCCCACCGGATATTCACACGGAAGTCATCTTGATTGATGACCAAACGGGGAAGTACTTGGAGGGGATCGGGTACTGATCGCCGTGCGGAGGATGAGGGAGAGGGAGGCACACCCTCACCGCACTGTCCGCCCATGAACACGGGGTGCGTAAGTTGCCTTGGATGTTCACACAACGTTCATCTTTTGGCAACCTCCACGACACATTTTGGCGCTACAGTAAAGACATGAAGACGGCACGGAGATCACCTCGGATCGTTACCGGCCACCCGGTCTAGAGTCTCCGCTTCGGAGAGACACTTTCCTGAAGCATACCTCTTCGCTCCTGGCACGGTAGCCGCCAACCAGCGGCTACCGTGCCACTCCTCCCTCTTCCCTAACCGCTCTGTGAGCGGTTTTTTTATGGGAAACATCAGCGTCCAGCTCGTCTGCCTCTCGCCATGCTGCGCGGTGGGTCGCGTGGCTTGATCACATAGCCTTGTCTTCACGCTCTCCGAGCCCCTGGCATAGCACGACGGTGTATGCTGCTGTTGATCCGGGCAACACCTTGCAGAGTGATTAGGAGCAGAGATGAGAGCGGCAGGTGCCCTGTTGCTTACCCTCGGTATCGTTGGGTGCAGCACGTCTTCAGGGCCACCCCAATGCACGCGTATCATGTCCCCGTCTCAGCATCCGATTGCCCGGAATGGTACCGATCCGCGAGGCCTGGCTTTCGTCCGGCTGGCCGAATCGATGCAGGGCCGGATGGGGAATTTGCCTGGGGGCTGCGCAACTCTTGTTCACGAGCGAGTGTGCCTGCCACGAGTAACGGTGGATGGGCAGCGCCTGCCCGATCTCGCTGTGCTGGCAGGAGTGGTGGGAGTCGCGGCCAATGCTTTCGGACCCCGCCTCTCCCTTGGGTCGCTCCGCGCCATGCAGAGCGGGATAGCCCTCGCGATCTTTCAGCGGCTCCTCCATCTTGAGGGTCGACGGAATGGCATACGAGTGACGACGGTCCAGGCACGAGCGATGGCGAAACGAGAGATGACGCTCTACGAGGAGGCACGTCGCCACGGTGTGCGAAGCCAGGGCGCTTCAATCCCACCCGGCCTGACAGTTCAGCAATACTTCCTCTCGCCCCGCGCCGTGGAAGTATTGCGTCTGGATTTGGTAGTTGGCCGCGAGCGCCAGAGAATCCTCCAGCGGTATCGCTCGCTGCCGCTCAGTGCAGCGTTTCACCTATGGTTCCAGAGCAGGCTGGCCCACCACGTGATCACGATCAATGGATCTCCGCCAGCCTTCTCGCTACCGAACGCCTTTCCTGCCAATCCATGAAGGCTGAGCATGGCCCTTCCGCCCTGGGCAGGCACCCTCATCACTCAACAAATAGCTACGGCCGAAGCAACCAACTCATCAGGCGGCGTGCTCGGTGGAATACTCGTCATGGTTGCTCGCCGTTGCTACTGTCCTTGATCTCTTCTGCCTACCGTCATCCCCGTTATCGCATCCTCAGGCGGATAAACAAGGCTTAACAGATGCAATTCGGCGGCGGCGAGCGATGGAACTGTTACCACGCGTGGGTGAGGGAAGGGCTTTCGTCGAGTCAGCCACACGACGCTGCGGAATCCTGCATCGAGCGCTCCTTTGACATCTGCGTCGAGCTTGTCGCCAACCATAGCCGCGGATTCTGGTGATCCTCCAACGCATTTCAACGCAGCGTGGAAGGCAGCAGGGTGCGGCTTCCACTGTGACTGCGTGTCTGCCATATCGACGATGCCGTCGAGAAGATGCGCGACTCCCAGAGCTGCCACCCGATCTCGAACATAGTCGATGCCGGCGTTGCTCAGGAGCACGAGCTTGAGATTCGCTTCCCGCAGTTGCTCAAGCAGGTGACGAGCGCCCCGCCTGGCTTGGATGTTCTGATGGTGAGCGCGAAAACGCGCATCGACCTCGACCGCTTGCTGGGAAGACAGCCCCAAATCTGTCCAACGATTCTGGCGTACCTGCTCCAGCGAGCATTCGCCCCGGTAGTACCTGTCCCACCAGCGCTCGTTCGCTGCCTCCGCCTCGCGCGGGTCGATACCCACGTCACAGAGTGCTCGAATCGCACGTTGACGGGCACGTCCCGAGGTGATCAAGGTATCGTCCAGGTCAAATACCACCGTGGAGATAGTTTCAGTCATGGGAGTCCGGGTAGGCCATCATTCATAGATTCCCGAGCCATCTCTTCGATGATAGATGGAGCGCGGGCGACCGACGGCAGATGCCGCCAAACAGCCTGAGGGCAACCAGAGGATAGCGGTACGAAGCTTGCACTCTGCGAGGGGACGGGCTGGCCCAAGTGGATCGCAGCGCCGTCCTTTATTAGCGCCGCAAAGGGAGAACACGATGAAAGCGAACCGATGGTATGGCAAGCACGACGTCCGGGTGGAAGAGGTACCCGACCCCAGCATCCAGGACGCGCGAGACGCGGTGGTGAGGATCTCTCTGACCGCGATCTGCGGCTCCGATCTGCATCTGTATGACGGCTACGTACCGACCATGGAGGAGGGCGACATCCTTGGGCATGAGTTCATGGGCGAAGTGGTTGAGGTGGGCAGTGAGGTAACCAACTTGCGTGCCGGAGACCGCGTGGTCGTTCCCTTCCCCATCGCCTGCGGCCACTGTTTCTTCTGTGAGCGAGGCCTCTTCTCCGTCTGTGAGCGGTCGAACCCGAACCACAAGATGGCCGAGGAACTGTGGGGCCATTCGCCGGCCGGTCTCTTTGGGTACTCACATCTCACGGGCGGTTATGCCGGGGGACAGGCGGAGTACGTTCGGGTCCCGTTTGCCGATATTGGGCCGATCAAAGTGCCGGATAGCTTGACGGACGAGCAGGTTCTCTTCCTTTCCGACATTTTCCCCACGGGGTACATGGCGGCGGAGAACTGCAATATTCAACCCGGCGATACCGTAGCCGTGTGGGGTTGCGGCCCGGTGGGACAGTTCGCCATCAAGAGTGCCTTCATGCTGGGCGCCGGACGGGTCATCGGCATCGATCGATTCCCGGAACGGCTCCGCATGGCGCGCGAGCAGAGCGGCGCGGAGACAATCAATTACGAAGAGGACGGCGATGTCCTGGACGCGCTGAAGGAGAAGACGGCGGGACGCGGCCCGGACTCCTGCATCGACGCGGTTGGGCTGGAAGCGCACGACACAGGATTGGCCGGCACGTACGACCGGGTGAAGCAGGCGGCGCGTCTGGAGACGGACCGACCAACGGCCGTGCGCCAGGCGATTATGGCCTGCCGCAACGGCGGCACGGTCTCCGTCCCCGGTGTGTACGGCGGCTTTGTCGATAAGTTTCCGTTGGGTTCACTTATGAATCGGGCCCTCACCATCAAGACTGGCCAGACCCATGTTCAGCGCTACATGGCTCCGTTGCTGGAACGAGTGCAGAACGGCGAGATCGACCCAAGCTTCGTCATCACGCATCGCATGCGTCTCAACGACGCGCCCGAAATGTATGACACCTTCAAGAACAAGCAGGACGACTGCGTCAAGGTCGTGATGAAGCCATAGATTAGGGGGCCGGCTTAAACAACTCCACCCTGAGGTTATTGAAGTGGGGCAGCGTCCGCTCCCAGGCGATGGCGTAGGTGTACGGCTTTTTGTGCCGCTGGATTTGGATGTAGCCTTCGCGTTCCAGCTGGGTCAGATGCCGTTGCACCGTGCGCATCGTGACATCGAGGTTACGCGCCAGGGATTCCTGCGATACTTGTGGATTGGTCGCAAGTTCGTGCACCACACGCGCATAGAGCGTCACAAAGGAAACACCGCGCTCTTCTGGCCACTCCATAGGTCATCCTTCGTCGTGAGGGCTCGGACCATTACCGCCAATTGTATCAAGTACCTATTCAGCACTGAGTTGCTAGAATCGCGTAACGCGAATAAGGATGGAGAACATGCTGTGTCGCCCGGCAATCGCGGTCCGCGCCGGCCCGGAGGCTGGGACGAGAACAATGCTGAGGCGCCACCGGAGCGGACAGGGCCGGCCCTGGAGGGTACGGTGCGTGAGGCGCTGGCCAATGCTATGTATGCAGTGGAATTGGAGGGCGGCCAGAAAATCCTGGCGCACATAGCCACCAGCTTGCAGACGCGCATTGTTCGGGTGCTGCCGGGCGATAGAGTCACCGTACAACTGTCACCCTACGATCGCTCCCGGGGGCGTATTACTCAGCGTCATCGGTAGCCGGGCCAGCCCGGCATCACGGTCCTGGACCGGTCGAAATCTCGTGCCCCGTACCCCCTCTCGGCGTGGCATGGCGTGCTCAACCTTCTGCCCACTACTTTACAAACTGCACGATGTTGAGGGCGATCATGGCGGTCAGGGTGACCACGCCGATGAGTATCGCGGCCCGTGCCCGTGAGCCGGTGAGGCGCACCAGATGCCGCTCCAGGAAACGGTAGCCCCGGGTACGCGGCACGGTGGCAATGACGGCGACAAAGGCGATGACTACGAAACCGCGAAAGCCGTGTGTGATGACCAGCCCTACGCAGACGGCAAGCGCTGCCAGCAATACGATGAAGCGCAGTAAAGAACTCATACCTTGATGGTACGATGTTTGATTCACGCACAGCGTATCGTCGATTCCACAATTCGCGGCGTCAACTGTGTATACTAAGTGCTGTATGGAATCGGCAATTATTCGTCATCCCCCACGCCACTTCGACTTCACCCTGCTGCGCGGCCAGGAGATGGAGAGCGAGTGCCCGGAAGGCCCGATAGACCAGCCACATGTCGCCCCCAAGTGCCCGGACTGCGACGCCTCGATGGTCTATCGAGGAATCGGCAAGCTGCGCAGCGGAACGCGGGTGCATTACTTCGAGTGCGTGCACTCGCCCCGCGAAGTACACAGCGTTAGCCTGGTAATCGCGGACTAGCAGTTCGACGACCGGTGGCGATCGTGGATGTGGTGGCACGCGTCGGCCTGCATCCAGGTGGGATCGTGGCCTGGGTGGTAGTAGGTCTGCTGGCCGGGGCTATCGCCGGCCGAATCGCGCGGGGGCATGGCTATGGCTGGCTGGGGAATACCGTGCTTGGGTTGCTTGGCGCCTTCATCGGCGGCGCCATTGTGAGCTTCTTTGTCGATAGCGACCGAACCACGGGCTTCATCGACACGACGCTGATTGCGCTGGTTGGAGCGTTGGTGCTGATCGTGACGGTGCGCGTGGTGCGGAGGGCGCTCTAGCACTCGTATTAGAGGTGCGGTTTGGTCGCCACATCCTGAGTGACCGCTGCTGATCCCTCCCCTGCCAGGACGGCAGCCCCCACGATCCCGGAATAGTCTCCCAGGCCCGATTTGACGATCTCGATGTCCCGCCCAGGCACCTGCAAACAGGCCCGGCGAGTACGCGTGACAACCGCCTGGAAGAACATGTCCACCGCTTCGACCAGGCCACCGCCCAGGATAATCAGCGGAGGATTATAAAAGTTGATAACTGAGGCCAGGCCGGCCGCCAGGTAGTCCGCGGCGGTCAAGAGCGTGTCGATGGTCAGGTCGTCGTGGTTGGCGACCGCCGTGGCCAGGGCCTTGGAGCGAATGCCGCTGCCGCCTGGGTCGTTGGGGTCGATACTGGTGGCGACTTCGGTGAGTTCGCTGGTTCTGCCCTGATGAATGCCGGCCAGGATGGCGCGGACGACGGCGGTTCGCGAGGCGTATGCCTCCAGATGGCCGGTGCCGCCGCAGCCGCAGATGCGGCCGTTCACATCCACCACGGTATGACCGATCTCACCCGCGGTATGGGTGGCTCCGCCATATGGGTGACCGTCGCGATAGATGCCTCCGCCGATACCGGTGCCCACGAAGATCACCACAAAGTCCTTTTTGCCTGCCCCCGCCCCAAAGGATGCCTCGCCGGCCGCGGCTGCTTCCACGTCGTTGTAGAGCGAGACTGGATGCCCCAATTGGTCTTCCACCTGTTTGGCCAGGGCTACATTTTGCATGTTGGCCAGATTGGGGGCACTGATCACCACGCCCTTCTTCCGATCGATCTGGCCGGCGACGCCAATGCCAATTCGGTTAATATCACCCTTCTTGACACCGCTCTCCTCGATGGCCTTCACTGCTGCGTCCTCCATGCGCTTGAGCAGATCGCCTACCTCGTGTTCAGCTCGCGAGCGCTTTTTGACTGCGCTCAATACCTTGCCTGTGTCCGTGTCGACCACACCCGCCAGTACTTTGGTTCCCCCCAGATCGATCCCCAGAACGTGTGCCATGACCTCTCCTCTATCCCGAATCAGCCGGCGTTGCGGCGGCGAGTGCTGGGGCGCCGACTGGTCCCTGTGTGCTCGTGTCCAGGCCGGTAACCTCCAGCACCTGATTGCAAAAGGCGTTGAGCGGATCCCCTCTCCAGCGAGCTTGAAACGCGTGGTATCGCTGCTCACGTTCCACCACGGTGCCGGCGATCAGCCCGAGCAGGCCCAGCCGGGTGCGACCACCGGGCTGGCCCGAGAGCAACTGCTGCAGACGCTTGTTCTTGCTGATGGCGGTACCCTCTGATCGGGTGATCTCGATCGCCTCATGTTCCGCGGCCTGATCGAGCGCCTGCAGGCGTGCCCGCAGTATCTCGATGAGCACATCCTGGTCATGAATCGAACCGAGGTCCTCCTGCATGCCGGTCAGGTCGCGTAAGACGTCTTTGGTGGGGAAGCAGACCGCAAAGATCTCGAGGGCGTAGCGCAAGCGCTTGGCGGCGATGCGCATGTCGTGCAACTCGGTCACCAGGGCCGGATCTTCCAACGCACGGTGCCAGGAGATGAGTTCCTCCAGGCGAATGGCCACCACCTTCCGAGCATTGCCGCGCAGGCCCTTGTTGGGACGGATGCGGCGGATGCGCTTGGCGCGTGCCATTACATGGCCTCCTGAGCAACCAGGGTGAGAAACCGGCGGGCGAACTCGTCGCGTTCCAACTCGCGTACCACGGTCTTGAGCTCGCGGCGCGCTGCCTTGCGCTGCTGCCGCATTTCGTCGATCATCTCGGCCAGCACCCCTTGCTGCGCTTCCGGCCGGCCCTGCTGGTCCTTCTCCAGCCGCTCCAGCATCACGTCCAGGTCTCGAACCTGTCCCAGGGCATCGGCCAGCCGCTTCACGTCGTCGAGCAACGGCCGCAGCCGCTTGCGCGGGAACACGTCTTGAAACACCTCGAGCGCCGCGCGCAAGCGACGGGAGGCCACGCGCATGTCGTGCACGCCTTCGAGGTCACGCCCCTCCAGTGCGGTCTCGGCAAAGCCCATCATCTCGTCGAAACGGGTCCAGGCGATCTTGCCGGCGGCGTCGCGATACGAATCGTCGCAGGTTAATCCACGAACTGGTCGAGCAGGCGCCACGTACAGTCCTTACTTGGTCGTCGGATGAGCGGTGTGAAATCGTGCAATCAGGTGATTTGTGTCATGTTCCAGGCCTGTGCATCGAAGGCCTTCTCGCCGGCCGCCGGCCGAACCCGCTCGTAGCTGCCGTCGGCCCTCTGCTCCCAGGCGTTCATGGTGTCACGCAGCTGTGGGCGAAGAATGTCCTGCATGATGCGCTCGCGCAGCGCCGCATCGAGCACCGGAAAGAGCACCTCGACTCGGTTATCCAGGTTGCGGGGCATGAGGTCGGCACTGCCCGCATACATCTCGGGCGAGCCACCGTTGCGAAAGTAGTAGATGCGGCTGTGCTCCAGGAAGCGGCCGATCAGACTCACCACGCGGATGTTCTCACTCACGCCCGGCATGCATGGGCGCAATGAGCACATGCCGCGCACGATCAGTTCGATCTTCACGCCGGCCTGGGAGGCGCGGTACAGCGCCTGGATGAACTCGCGATCCACCAGACTGTTCATTTTGAAGAGCAGATGCCCCTTGCCATCGTGACGATGCTGGTCGATTTCACGTTCGATGCGGTCCATCAGCCCCTGGCGCAAATTCAGCGGCGCCACCAGAAACCGCCGGTAGGCCTTCTGTTGGGAGTAGCCGGTCAGATAGTTGAACAGGTCGGTGGCATCGGCGCCAAAGTCCGGGTCCGCCGTGAACAGGCCGAGGTCGGTATAGCCGCGGGCGGTGCCGGGATTGTAATTCCCGGTCCCAACATGGACATAGCGATGGATACCGGTGCGGTCCTTGCGCACGATCAGGGCTACCTTGCAGTGCGTCTTCAGACCGACAAAGCCGTAGACCACGTGTACCCCGGCGCGTTCCAGTTCGCGAGCCCATTCGATATTCGACTTCTCGTCGAAGCGGGCCTTCAGTTCCACCAGTACGGCCACCTGCTTCCCGTGGTTTACCGCGTCCAGCAGCGCCCGCACCACCGGAGAATCGGTGCCGACACGGTACAGCGTCTGCTTGATAGCCAGCACCTGATCGTCCCGTGCCGAGCCGGTTAGCAGGTCGACCACCGGCGCAAAAGTGTCGTACGGATGCTGCACCAGCACATCGTGCCGGTCGAGCACGCTGAAGATCGGCTCGCCCGCTGCGAGTGAGGTCGGAATGCGTGGTACGAAGGTCTTGTACTTGAGGTCTGGACGGTCGACCGAGGTGATCTGTTTGAAGCTATTCAGCCCTAAGGGCGAATCCACGGCATAAATACTCGCTGGCCCCAGACCGAGCTGGGTGGAGAGCAGGGTGCGAATGCCTTCCGGCATGCTGTGCTCGACCAAGAGCAGCACCGGCTCACCAAAGCGACGCTCGCGCAAACTGCGCTCCACCGACAGGCGTAGATCGGCGCCCTCTTCCTCGTGAATCTCGATATCGGCATCGCGTACGACCCGGAACGAGTACGAGGCCAGCACTGGGATGCCGGAAAAGAGCGACGAGAGGTTGGCGGCAATCAACTGGTCGAGCCAGACAAACGTATATTTGCTCTTCTTGCCGTCAACATGCTGGCCCAGAATCGACTCGACGTGCAGCAGCCTGGGGATAACATCCGGAACTTTGACGCGCGCAAAGCGCGTCTCCTCACCAGCTTCACCGGCCAGTTCCACCGCGAGATTGACGCTCAGGTTCGAGATGTGCGGAAAGGGATGGCCCGGGTCTACCGCCAGGGGCGTCAGTACCGGGAAGACCTCGCGCTCGAAATAGGTGCGCAACCCGGCTCGTTGGGTGGTGGTCAACTGGGGCAGATCGGGGATGCGGATGCCCTGGGTCTCCATCTCGGGCAGCAACTCCTGACAGAGGATGCGCCGCTGCTCGGCGAACAGAGCGCTGACCCGTTTGCGCACGGAGGCCAACTGTTGTGCCGGCGTCATGCCATCGATCGACAGCACCACCACCCCGGAATCGACCTGATCCCGCAGGTCCGAGACGCGCACCATAAAGAATTCATCCAGTTGATCGCTGGCCATGGCCAGGAACTTCAGACGCTCCAGCAGCGGATGCCGCGTGTCGCTCGCCTGCGCCACCACCCGCTGCTCGAACTGCAATAGGCTGAGCTCACGATTGATGTAGAGAGCGGCCGCACTGAGATCAATGGCAGGCGGCTTCGCCGCCAATTTCTTGCCCGCCCTGGCTGATTCGACCACCGGAGTTACACCCTTAGTGCCGTGATGCCGGCCGCCGGCGCCGTTGCTGATGGCGCCGCGTCGACAGTACGACACGAGATTGCTCTTGTCGTTCTTTCAGCATATACCGTCCCACAGGGAAACCAGGCCCCCTATACTGAAAGTACCATGCGACGCGTTGTGGTGATGTCCGATGTTCACGGCAATCTAACGGCGCTGAAGGCCGTGGTCGATTCCCTGCCCGAGCACGACGAGGTGGTGGTTGCCGGTGACCTCTGCCTGGATGGTCCCGATCCGGCGGGCATCATAGACCTTCTGCGCGAGCTTGATTGGCCACTTCTCATGGGCAATACCGACTGCGACATCATCCAGGCGCCGGACGACCTCAAGCGGAAGGAGGCGGATACTGTCGCCTGGACGCGCGACCAGCTTGGCGCGGCGCGGCTCCGTTTTCTGGGAGATTTGCCGTTTTCCCATCGCATTGCGACCGGTACCGGGCAGTGGGTGCTCGCGGTCCACGCCAATCCACTCAACATGGATGAAGCGCTCAGTCCCACCATGACATCGGAGGAGCTGGAGCCGTATCTCAAGGGAGTGGATGCCGAGGTGCTTGCTTTTGGACACCTGCACACGCCGTATGTGCGCCCCGTAGGCGATGTGGTGCTGGTCGACGTGTCGAGCGTGGGACATCCCAAGGACTGCGACCTTCGTTCCGCCTACACGGTCTTCGAGTGGGATGGCGCCCGGCGATCGATCAGCCAGGTACGCGTTCCCTACGATGTGGAGCGCGCCATCGATCGCATGCGCCGTTGCGGCATGCCCCACGCCGAAAAACGCATAGCATCGCTGCTCAAGGCGTCATACTGATGTATACACGCGTCCAGTCTGTAGCCCGCCATAGGGGGCATACCCCGCGGAAGGGGGCACACGGCAGGCAGGGCGGGCTACCGGTACGATGGCGTAGGGGCGCGGACACTCCAGCTAGCCGCGCTACCGTGCGTGAATACGCGCCTCACGACCACACTTCATGCGGCGAAAGGGAAAGGCTAGGCCATGACGAAGAAAAGAGCAACCAAAAAAGATCGTGAAGAGCAGGCCAATCGGCGGCTGACCAAGGCACAGGAAGCCCTACATCATGCTCAAGTGAAGCGGACCCTGGCCATGAGCAAGGGCGAGCGGGAGGTGGAGGTGGCACGTGCGCGCGCCGGGGCCCGCCTGGCCCGAGCTACCCAGCGTGTGGAGCGCCATGCTGTGGCCGTGGCACGGGCCACGACGCAGTTATCGAAGTTGCGCCCTTCATCGGTCATGGCTACTCCGTATGCTGCTGCCGATCTGCTGCAGGCCCACGCGATTGAAGCCACGCCCGAAACACCTGAAGGAGTGAGCGCGATCCTGGGGCACATCGAGGCTCACCAGGCGCCTCGAGACGTGGGGGTGGACAGTGAATCGAACGGGGCCGGAGACGCGCCGCAATCACGGATCGTCGTGCCGGATGGCGGTCAGAGCTCATCGCATTGAACGCCACGCTGCCATCAGCAGTACTCGACGTCGGATCAAATACGATCCGTCTGCTGGTCGCGCGTCCCCAGAATAACGAATTGTTCCCGCTGCTCGATCAAAGTGAGTTCGTGCGACTGGGCAAAGGTGTCGATGCCACCGGCAAGCTGGATCCGGAGCGCATTCAGGCGGGCGTGGAAGCAATTCAGAAGTTGGCCGGCGAGGCTCATGCCCTGGGTGCTCAATCGGTGGTCGCTATTGCCACCAGCGCCGTTCGCGATGCTACCAACGGCCCGCAATTTATTCGGCAGGTGCGCGAGGCGACCGGCATCGAAACCGAGATCATCTCCGGCGATCGCGAGGCCTACCTGACCTACCTCGGAGCCACCATGGGGCTATCCATCGAATCCGGTGCCGTAGTCTGCGACTTGGGTGGCGGCAGCGCCGAGCTGGTCCATGCCAACGCCTCTGGCATGGTATGGGCCACTTCGGCCAAGCTCGGCTCGGGCCGCCTGACCGAGCGGTTCGTCCACCACGATCCGCCGCAACCGGATGAACTCGACGCGGTATCCGCCTATGTGGTCGACGTGTTGAAGCGACTGCCGGAGGCGACTGGTGATACCGTGATCTTCACCGGTGGTACCGCGACCCATATGGCCATCTTGCACGGTCCCTATGACCATAACCATGGGCTTACGCTGCAAGGCATAGACCGTGTGATGGGAATTATCGGCACCAACGCCGCCCGCGATTTGGTCGCCCGGTATCGTATTAAGCCCGAGCGTGCGGAGGTGCTGCCGGCTGGAATCACTGCCCTGCGCGCTGTCGCCGGGTATTACGACGCGGACACCATTGTGATCACGACACGTGGCATTCGCGAAGGCGCTCTGGTCGATTTACTGTGGCACGCCCAGGGCTGAATCAACTCTCCGCACAGCCGAGCGAATATCACCGATAGTGCTCACCAGCAGCACTTCAAGCGTGCGTGGACCATGCACGCCCTCGACTCTGTTCAACTCGATATCGGAGGTCGCCGAAGGGCCGGATATCAGGGTGATGGGGCTGCCCTGGCGGGCGGCGGTATGGAGCTGCTCGATGCCCTCCGGAACGGTCGCGACAATTTGATCGGCGCGGATGACGCAGAGGTGGTAGTCGGGTAGCAGGGTGAGGGCGCGGCGGCCCTGGGTCGGGCCGCTATCGAGGACGATGGTGCCGGTGAGGGCGATACCGAGGGCACAGCCGGTCAGCACTCCGTCGACTGCGTTGAGCTGCTCCGTGCTCAACTCGCGGTCCGGCAGAATCTCCAAGCCTGCCGGCAGCCATTCTCGCGGTAGGTCTCGTGGTACGGCCAACCGCTGTACGCCGCGGCGCTGCAGGGTAGCGGCGATGGCGGCGGGAAGCTGGGTGGGGGCGACTCGATGGACGGTGGCTCGATACTCGGCCACGCGTTCGGCGAAGCGGGCGACAAGGTCCTCGTGGGCCAAATCGTCCTGACGGCGATAGTCGCGTTCCAGCGGCGCCTGTTCGGACCACTCTCCCTTCGGCACGTCCTGCAGCGCATTCCGGATGCGCTGCAGCATCTCCTCTCGGGCGGCGCTCATGCTCGTTCCTGCCACCACTGGCGGAAGGTCTGGCGGGGAAGCGGCTGGAGGTCACGCATGGCGGTCCAGCCGGAAAGCTTGCCGGGCAGCCAGCTGATGCTGCCGCCGCGCGAGAAGGGCCACTGGCCTACCTGGGCCAGGCGCTGGGCGCGCTCGTAGCGTTGACGGTCGGCGAAGATACGGGCCATGGCCTGCATGGCCAGGTTCTCAGGGTCCAGCCGGCCTCGTATGCTCTCCTGCTGGCGCCGCACCACGCGGCCACGCAGATGGATCAGCACCTCGGGGATGTTGATCTTGACCGGGCAGACCTCGTAGCAGGCGCCGCACAGGGAGGATGCGTAGGGCAGCGAGCCGTACCGCTCCACGCCGGCAAGCTGCGGGGTCAGGATGGCGCCGATAGGCCCGGGGTAGACCGAGCCATAGGCGTGCCCACCGGTGCGCTCGTAGACCGGGCAGACGTTGAGGCAGGCGCTGCACCGGATGCAGTGGAGCGTCTGCCGGCCGATCTGGTCGTGCAGCACACTGGTTCGGCCGTTGTCGAGCAGGACCAGATGGAACTCGCGCGGACCATCGCCGGGGCGCGGGCCGCTCCAGAGCGAGGTGTAGGGATTCATACGTTCGCCGGTGGAGGAACGGGGTAGCAACTGCAGGAAGACCTCGAGATCCTGCCAGGTGGGGATCACCTTCTCGATGCCCATCAGCGTGATCAACACCTCCGGCAGCGTGGTACACATGCGGCCGTTGCCCTCCGACTCGACCACGCAGACCGTGCCGGTCTCGGCCACGCCGAAGTTGGCGCCGCTGATGCCGGCGCGGGCGCGCAGAAAGGCGCGGCGCAGATGCAGCCGAGCCGCTTCCGCCAGCGCCTCCGGTTGATCGGAGAGGGTGTCGATTCCCAGGGTGCGCAGGAAGAGTTCCTGGATCTCCGCGCGGTTCTTGTGGATGGCAGGGACCAGGATGTGCGAGGAGGTCTCGTTGGCGAGCTGGATGATCAGCTCGGCCAGGTCGGTCTCGATCGCGCTGATGCCGCGCTCCGCCAGCGCCTGGTTCAGGCCGATCTCATCGGAGGTGATCGACTTCACCTTGACCACCTCACCGATTCCGTGGCGGGCCAGCAGGTCGCCGATGATCCGGTTGGCCTCAGCGGCGTCCCGCGCCCAGTGGACCTGGCCGCCGGCCCGCTGAACCGAGGCCTCGAACTCCAGTAGGTAGCGGTCCAGGTGGCGCATGGTCCGCTCCTTTATACAGCGCCCTGCCTCACGCAGCTCGGGCCAGTCCGGCAGCTCTCCCACCACGCGCGCCCGTTTGTCCCGAATGGCGCTGGTAGCGGTGGCCAGGTTATGGCGCAACTGGGTGTTGGCCAGGGCGATTTTGGCAGCCTGATCGAAGGGAATGGTCACGCCTCGTCCTCGGTGGCGGCGAGAATCTCCGCCAGGTGAACGGCGCCCACGCCGGTTCGCTGGCGGTGCAGGGCGCCGCCAATGTGCATCAGGCAGGAGTTGTCGCCCGCGGCGCATACCTCGGCGCCGGTATCCAGCACATGCCGGACCTTGTCGGTCAGCATGGCCATGGAGACGTCGGGATTTTTGATGGCGAAGGTGCCGCCGAAGCCGCAGCACTCCTCGGCGGCCGGCAGCTCGACCAGCTCGATGCCGCGCACCTGCCGTAGCAGCCGAAGCGGGGCATCGCCCACCTGCAGCAGGCGCAGCGAGTGGCAGGTGGGGTGATAGGTGACGCGGTGCGGGTAGTAGGCGCCCACATCCTCGATGCCCAGCCGCTTGACCAGGAACTCGGATAGCTCCCAGACGCGGGGGCCCAACTGGGCGACGTCCGCCCTGAGTTGAGGGTCGCCGCTGATCTCGGCCAGCCGTGGGTAGAGCTCGCGTACCATGCCGACGCAGGAGGCGGACGGGGAGACAATGGCCTGGTACCCACTGAACACCTCAACGAAGCGCCGGACCAGGGGCAACGCCTCGCGCTGGTACCCGGTGTTGAAGTGCATCTGTCCACAGCAGGTCTGCTCCAGCGGAAAGTCGACCTGATGCCCGAGCCGTTCCAGCAGCCGCACCACGGCCTTCCCCGTGTCGGGAAAAAGCGTGTCATTGAAGCAGGTGATGAAGAGGGCGACGCGCATGGAATGATGCTCCGTTACCGACCGCCGTCAGCCGCGACCGATGAGAGCGCAGAACGTGTCCTCATCGGAGCGGGGTGTCTGTCCGGCGATCTCGTCACTGTACTCTACATCCGCGAGCGAAATGCCGGGGAAAAATGCCGCGAAGAGCTGAACATGCCACTCCGCTGGGAGCGGCATCTCGCTTGGGATCAGCCGGTTGGAGATGGCAGCGTACAGGATGCCGCTCTCCCCGTTTTCGTAGGCGACCCGGACCCGAACGCGACCGCCGATCTCGTGGCCGTGCACCTCGCCGGGGTGCTCAATGGCCTCTTGACGTATGCCGGGTACGTCCTCAATGAGCGCGAGTTCGAACGTCGGGCGGCGTATCGCGACGACCCGCTCGACGTCCTCACGGGTTGGCACGAGTCGATCAGCATCCCGGAGCCGCTCAAAGTGGGTATACACATCCTGCCGGCTGCCCTGCTCATGCCATCCTGCGGCAAGGAGCCAGACGATGCCGGCACGCTCCTGGTGCCACGTCGCTCCGCGGTACCGACCGGCATGCAGTGAGAACGCGACGAGCTTGGGCAGCAGCGCCTCGATTGGCTCGCCGCCCGTGGGCTGCTGGCTGCGCATCTGGACGAACGCGTCGACGACCACGTTTTCTGCAGCGAGGTCGGTGATGGCACGCCAGCAATCGGCGAGGGAGAAGCCAAGGTCGTCGACGAGGCAGCGATACGTGGCCGCGAGTGTCCACGGTGGACTCGGTTCCGTCACCCCGAATCCCGCCGCTATGCCGGGATGTCGGCTATGATTGCGTCTACCTCGGCACGGCGGGCCGGAGCCGACACGCGAGCCAGACGCTCGAGGTCACCGGACGCGAGGGCGCTCTGCGTCTCCTCATACAGCCGGCCCAACTCTTCGCGATGGTTCGCGAGGTACTCGGCGAGCGCTTCATGGACCACCTCGGCACGGCTGCGGCCCATAAGTTGCGCGAGTTGCGCGAGGGCACTGTCGTCGTTGGCGAAGATCCGAACGGGCTTGCTTCGTGTTGCCATGAGATTGAACTCCTGTAATGATGTTACCAGGTAACATCGGCCACGTGCATCAGTCAAATTCCGCCACTGGACGCTGGCGCGGTGCCAAGACGCCGTGGAGATGTCCGCATCGACTACTTGCTTTCCAAACGTATTGTCAATCAGGCCTTCAGCTAGATAGAGCGAAACCGCTTTGGTAGATTTTCCTCCTGGATCATCGAGATCTGTCACCTTTTGCCGGCTGGGGTGTAGTAGTGAGTGCCATGATGACGAGGGCTAGCTGAGGGTCGGGAGAACGAGTAATGAACTGTTGGGCGCCAGGACAGCGTGATGGGTGGGGCCATAGCGGTGGCTCACTCGTTTGACCGGAACCAGACGGAGGATGAGGCTGCCTTGATTCGGGGAGCATGCGCGAATCCGGCCGCGTTTGGTCCACTCTACGAGCGGTACCGCGATCGAATCTACTGGTATCTGAGGACCCGGACCAGCAGTGCGGAGGACGCGGCCGATCTGCTCCAGCAGGTCTTCCTGCAGGCGCTGGACCGGCTGTCCCAGTACAACCCGAAGAAAGGGCCCTTTATTGGATGGCTCTTTGGTATCGCTCGGCACGCGTCGAGCAACTACCATCGGGGCCGCCGGACAACGATCTCCTGGGACTTGCTGCCGGAGGTTTTACGGCAGGCACCGCAGGACGACCTCGACTCACAGGTACTTCATGACGAGTCACTGGCCCAGCTCGTCGCGGTCTTCCACACCCTCGACCAGAGCCGGCGCGAACTGTTGGTGCTGCGCTTTGTCGCGGGACTTAGCATGGCCGAGATCGGCGCCGTGATCGGCAAGAGTGAGGGCGCCACCAAAAAGCAAATGAGCCGCACCCTGCACGCGCTCAAGGAGCAGTACCATGACCATTTCTAGAGAACGATATCCCGAGATGCCGGCCGACGGTACAGATAGCCGGCTAGAGCATCTCATGGGCGACCTGGACCGGATGGGTGAGGTGTCGCGAGCAGCCGGCTTGCCGGCCCATAGCGACCTGCGGATCGTGCATGCGCTTCAGCAGCAGGCGGCAACACGCAGTGGCGATTCCCGTCCGGTAAAGCGTCCTCGGTCCGCGTTCCACCGGCGCTACTCGTTTGCCTTGGTCGCAGTTGCCCTGGTCGCCACGGCGCTGCTGGGTGGCGCCACCTATGCCGCGGTGCCGGTCCTCACTCGTGTCTTCCATCTCGGTGGGGCCGATACTGTCCTTGAGCGCCACCTCGGGCAGGAGGTCAATCTGTCCCAACGGCTGGGCGGCTACACCATGACCATCGAGCGCGTCTACGCCGACTCGAACCGCGTCCTCATCGCCTACAGCATCCGGCCCCCCACAACCGGGCGACGTCTCTGGGACATGTCCACCAACCTGACAGTGACGGATGCGCAGGGAACCGTCCTGCCGGAGCGGAGCATGGTCGGCGATGTCGGCGGCACGGAGCCGGAGACGACCCTCCAGGGGTTCGACACGGCTGCGATCAGCGGCAATCCACGGGAGGTGCGTCTCCACCTGACGGTGCCCTCGATCGACGCCGCGGAGCAACTCCACGCGCCACCGGGACCGGGGCAATCATCCGGCGTGGAGTTCCTCGGGCTCCCCCCCGCCGGAGCGTTCGGCTCGGTCGCCGTCGCACGACCGGTCGGCGTGCGAGACCCCTGGATGCAGGACGTTCGCACCTACGGACCGATCTCATTCGACATCACCGTTCCGATTGAGCGCGGCCGGGAGTTTCTCCCCCGCCAACAGGTGCAGGCAGGCGGCGTCACGGCCACACTCCAACGCGTGGTGATCTCGCCAACGGAGACGCGCCTCTATGTCAGCGGCCTGGAGCCTAACACGTTTGGCATCCTATCGACGGCTGATGGAGAAGTACGCGACGCGGCATCCACCAGCTGGCGCTGGCATGGCATGACGGTCTATAGCTTCTTCACCGATCTTATGGACCAGCATGGCGAGTGGACCTTTGCCGACAAGCCAATGCCACCATTGCACCTGCCACCTGGCCTCACCCCGCCTCCTGGTTCAACGCCGGCGAAGGGAGGCCCATGGACCTTTCACTTCGTGGCGCCCTGATAGTGGATGGTGGTAGAGGGGCCAACGGGCGGAGCCACTCGCCCCTGTCGAACACGCCCCGTTCCCGGTTCAGTGGGACGAGTCGAAACAGGTGAGAGAACTCGTCTCACGGTGTCCGCGAAGGCCTCGGTCAGGCGCCGACGTAGGCCGCGAGGTGCTCGCCGGTGAGGGTGGAGCGAGCGGCGACGAGGTCGGCGGGTGTGCCCTCGAAGACGATCCGGCCGCCGTCGTGGCCGGCGCCGGGGCCGAGGTCGATGATCCAGTCGGCGTGCGCCATGACCGCCTGGTGATGAGCGATGACGATGACCGACTTGCCGGAGTCGACGAGCCGGTCGAGCAGGCCGAGCAGCTGCTCGACGTCGGCGAGGTGCAGGCCGGTGGTCGGCTCGTCGAGGACGTAGACGCGGCCCTTCTCGGCCATGTGGGTGGCCAGCTTGAGCCGCTGCCGCTCGCCGCCGGACAGCGTAGTGAGCGGCTGGCCGAGGCTGAGGTAGCCGAGCCCGACGTCGGCGAGCCGGTCGAGGATGGCGTGCGCGGCCGGCGTGCGCGCCTCGCCGGCGCCGAGGAACTCCTCGGCCTCGGTCACCGACAGCGCGAGCACCTCGCTGATGTCGCGGCCGCCGAGGTGGTGGTCCAGCACCGATGCCTGGAACCGCTTCCCCTCGCACTCCTCGCAGGTGGTGGCGACGCCGGCCATCATCGCCAGGTCGGTGTAGATGACGCCGGCGCCGTTGCAGGTGGGACAGGCGCCGTCGGAGTTGGCGCTGAACAGCGCCGGCTTCACGCCGTTGGCCTTCGCGAACGCCTTGCGGATCGGGTCGAGCAGTCCGGTGTACGTCGCCGGGTTGCTCCGTCGCGAGCCGCGGATCGCGCCCTGGTCGACCGACACCACACCCGCGCCAGCGGGGATCGACCCGTGCACGAGCGAGGTCTTGCCGGAGCCGGCGACGCCGGTGACGACGACAAGCACCCCGAGCGGGATGTCGACGTCGACGTCGCGCAGGTTGTGCGCCGTCGCGCCGCGGATCTCCAGCGTGCCGGTGGGCGTCCGCACCGTCTCCTTGAGGGCGGCCCGGTCGTCGAGATGGCGGCCGGTGAGGGTGCCGCTGGCCCGCAGCCCCTCGACGGCGCCCTCGAAGCAGACGGCGCCGCCCGCCGTACCGGCGCCGGGACCGAGGTCGACGACGTGGTCGGCGATCGCGATCGTCTCCGGCTTGTGCTCCACCACGAGCACCGTGTTGCCCTTGTCCCGCAGCCGCAGCAGCAGGTCGTTCATCCGCTGGATGTCATGGGGGTGCAGGCCCGTGGTGGGCTCGTCGAAGACGTAGGTGACGTCGGTGAGCGAGGAGCCGAGGTGGCGGATCATCTTGGTGCGCTGTGCCTCGCCGCCCGACAGCGTGCCCGACGGCCGGTCGAGCGAGAGGTAGCCGAGCCCGATCTCGACGAACGAGTCGAGGGTCTCCCCCAGCGACGCCAGCAGCGGCGCCACCGACGGTTCGTCCAGACCCCGCACCCACCCGGCGAGGTCGCTGATCTGCATCGCGCACGCGTCGGCGATGTTGATCCCCTTGATCTTCGACGACCGAGCCGCCTCGCTGAGCCGGGTGCCACCGCACTCGGGGCAGGCGGTGAACGTCACCGCCCGCTCCACGAACGCGCGGACGTGCGGCTGCAGTGCGTCGACGTCCTTGGACAAGAACGACTTCTGGATTCTCGGGATCAGACCCTCGTACGTCAGGTTGATGTTGTCGACCTTGATCTTGGTCGGCTCCTTGTGGAGCAAGTCGTGGAGCTCGGTCTTGGTGTACTTACGGATCGGCTTGTCCGGGTCGAGGAAGCCGCAGCCGCTGAAGATGCGGCCGTACCAGCCGTCGACGCTGTAGCCGGGGATCGTGAGCGCACCCTCGGCGAGCGACTTGCTCTCGTCGTAGAGCTGGGTCAGGTCGATGTCGGTCACGCTGCCCATGCCCTCGCAGCGCGGGCAGGCGCCGGCGGGCAGGTTGAAGCTGTAGTGGAACGACGGCCCGGCACTCGGCTCGCCGAGCCGGCTGAAGAGGATGCGCAGCATCGCGTTGGCGTCGGTGGCGGTGCCGACGGTGGAGCGGGAGTTGGCGCCCATCCGCTCCTGGTCGAGGATGATCGCCGTTGTCAGCCCCTCCAGCAGGTCGACCTCGGGCCGCGCCAGCGCCGGCATGAAGCCCTGCACGAAGGCGCTGTACGTCTCGTTGATCAGCCGCTGCGACTCCGCGGCGATCGTGCCGAATACCAGCGAGCTCTTGCCCGAGCCGGAGACGCCGGTGAACACCGTCAGCCGGCGCTTCGGGATCTCGACGCTGACGTCCTTGAGGTTGTTCTCGCGCGCGCCGTGCACACGGATCAAATCGTGGCTGTCGGCAACGTGCAGCGCAGGCGGCTGCGTGTCCGTCCTCGTGGCCATGCTCATCGTGTCTCCATCGGTTAGGCGGGGCCGCCTTCGCGGTGGGGCATCTCGTTCACCTCGCGCCAGGCCTGGATGCGGCGCGGGGAGATGCGGAACCAGCGGTACGGCGTGGCCACCGCGCGCGGGTCGAAGCCGGTGTGCGCGACAAACCGGTCACCCCGCGACGAGGACCCGTCGCCCAGCGTGATGCCCCGCGGATGCGGTGGAAGAATGCACGCGCGAAAGATCAGCGGGTGGCCGCTAGCTCGTGGCAGCCTCCGGCGCAAGCTATGCCGGAGCCCCAGCGGTTTGCAGCAAGCGAAACTCATTGCCCGACGGGTCGCGAAACGCTGCGTCGACACCGTACGGCCGTTCGCCCGCGGGACGCGTGAATTCAATTCCCTTTGCCTTCAAGTCCTCATACGTTGCGAAGCAGTCATCTGTTGAAAAAACGATCCCGCTCAACATGCCCTTTGCAACGGCAGACTTGACATGCGCGGCTGTCTCTTCGTCCATTGGATACCCTGGAACAGCCAGGACGATCGCAAGATCCGGCTGACTCGACGAAGCCACCGCGAGCCAGCGGTAGTCGCCGCTCTTGACGTCTTCACGCACTTTAAAACCCAACTTCTCAAAAAACGTGAGCGCCTCATCTTGATCCCGGACCCAGAGTGTGGCGTGGCTTGTTTGTACAGACATTGTGTTCATCCCCTTTGTATCGGCGTGTTTCGGTGGCTCAGCTACAAGCTCATCCTAGCGAGTTTCGCGGCCTCAGTCTTCTCGATTCCTGCTTGATCGCGGGCGGCTTACCGCCTCGTAGATACATGTCGGGATCATCGCTTGTGCAAAGGGTGATGGTAAACGTTCGCGATAGTGCGTTGGGCTCTCCCCAAACGCGCGGCGAAACGCCGTGGTGAACGAGCCAACACTCGACAACCCGACGGAAACGCAGACTCGTGCAACGTTGTAGTCGGTATTGCGCAGCAACGCCGCTGCTCGCTCCATCCGTCGCGTCAGCAGATACTGGTGCGGCGTTTCTCCAAATGCGCGACGGAACTGACGCGTAAAGTGCGCGGGGGATTGATACGCGGCTCGCGCAACGATTGAGACGTTGATCGGTTCACGGTAATGCGCATCAATAAAATCCCGCGCGCGAAGCAAATGCCGTTCCGTTTGCGTCTCCAACACAGCCATCACCGTCAGTATCGCAAGTTGCATGGCTTGTCCATGGGGCAAGCAATGCAGGGTCGGGCGCGGGCTCCTTCACGGTGGCACCCGCGGCGGTCACCTCGGCCAGCTTCGCCTCGAGGTCCGGCACGTGCCAGTAGGCCACCGGTGAGGTCATCTCCTGCGGTCCACCGCCCGGCACCAGCCCGCGGCCTCGAAGCCGACGTAGTAGGACTCGTCGGTCTGCGGTGGTACGCCGAGCAGGGCGGCGTACACCTCCTTGGCCGTCGCCAGGTCGGAAACGGGATGCAGCACGGACTTGATTCCCCGGGTGGAAGAGCCGGTCATGGTCACTCCTGAAGTCGTGGGTCTGGTCGGGATTGTCTGGCTTAAAGACGAACGGGAAGTCCGGAAATCGACAGCCCGATCGCCCCGGATGGCGATTTCACCGTTGGCCGTTCGTCTTAACCGGGCCCAGCCCGCAAGAGAAGGAGGACCACCGGGACCACCTCCGGGCGGTCGCGATAGAAGGCCAGCGATGCGTCCGGGTGGTCGTGCGGGAGGAAGCTCGCGTGAATCGTGATGTCCATAACGGTCATTATAGGTGCGGCTCGGTGACCGGCGCTTCTCGATTCCCGATCGGTCTGGTCACCTGTTTCGCCACGCACGACGGCATCCCCCCGTCGTGCCCGCCGCATCTCACCCTCCGGATCGACCCGCCAGTCGGGAAAGTCCTCCCCGGACGGAAGTCCTGCGCTCAGGAGGAGCGCCAGATCCGGAGGGAGTGGAGCGCCAACGGCCCTCTCAACGGCGCGGAGTTCGTCCTCTGTGAGCCCTGGCTCGACCTTGATGCTTCGATACTGAAGCTCTTTCAGCGTGCCGGCTACATAGATCCCGTTAAAGAGGGTGTTCAAAGCGGACTATCCCCTCGGATACAGCGAGTGCTAAGTGCAGTCTACTCCGGCGGTGGCGCCAGCAGCGTGGATATCTGTGAGAGGAGGTTGGCTACAGGTGGTGCACCTGCTGCCAGGGCGCCATCAAGGATCACCAAGAAGCAGGCGCGTCCCGCCTCGACCATGGCTTGCCAGCTACCCACGGCTTGCGCGGCGAGAAACGTGGCATCATACGCGCCCAGGATCACGCTCTCATGCTCCCGCGCGAGTACGCGGACGCTCACCAGGCCGGGGGGACCGTCCATCTCGCTCTGCTCGGTCGAGTGGTAGGCGGCGGGAGCACGGCGCAGTTTGGTGCGCGTCCCGAGCACGTTGTGCCCCAGGTGGTCGAGGCTGGCTTGAATCACCGCGAGTGCGCTGAACGTGAGTTCGCCATTGGCAGTGAGATCGAGATACGGCGGGCAGGCTGCACGGAGCGAGGCGGCGATGATCATCGCTGGAGAGGTGGACGCCTCGCCGTGGGGCGGCGCCAGCAGGGTAAGTGGGCCATCCCGCGCCACCGCTCCCGACTGGAGGGCGCGCTGGAGCGGGTCTTCCTCGGCGCGTAGTTTCTTCGCGCGGGACTTATAGTCTTCGACCGCGGGTTGGCCGGCGAACTGAATATCCTGCAGATACCCGTAGAGCGCCATGCTGAGCTGCCAGCCGAGCAATGCTGCCGCCAGGGCCGAGAGCCGGGCATCCGTCCCACGGACCTGGCCCGGCGGCGCCACCAGACCAGATCGGTCATCCCCCGAGGTTTCAGAGCCAATGCGCACCCGCACTGTGCCGGCAGGGCGATAGCAGCGCGCCTCCTCGTTCAGCGGGGCGTCCTCGAACACCACCACACCCTTCCCGTCCTTGCCGAGGCTTTCTTCCATCAATTGCTCGATCCAGGGAATCAGCGCCCTCCAGACGCCGCCGGCGCTGATCAAGAGCCGGCATGCGCCGTCCACCGAGGCGTCGCTCAGCGCCGCGGCCAGGCGGACGAACGGATGATCCTCGGGATGCGCTACGGCCGCCACGAGGTCGTGCCGGGTCCAGGCATCGCGTAGCACGGCTCGAAGACGTCCGGGTCCCGAGGGGCGATTGAGCAGGGCGAGCGCCACCGGCAGCAGAAAGACGCGGGTGGTGGGAGCGCTCATGCGCCCACCCGTGCCGCTACCGCCATCGAGCTGCAACGGTCGGGAAGGGAAGCCGTGCTTCAGGGCGAATCGTTCGAGATAGGAACCGGGCAGGGTCATGACGAGACAGTGCTCGTTGATTGGGAGCCCGGCCTGGGTCAGCAAGCCCGTGAACCACTCGAGATGCGTGATTGGCTCCTCAGAGGTCATCCCCATCGAGACCCCGATCATGACGACGTCGCCCAGCAGCTCGCGCAGGGCTGCGGGGGAGCCGGCCCCTTCTGCCCCGTGGAGCGAGAGACCCTTCGCACCGGCGATCGCGCGCAGCACGGCATTCAAGGCAGCGGGATCGGTGCTGTCGAGTGGATGAATGGCGACCGTATCGGTGCCAATGGCACAGAAGCCCAGGCCGACCAGTACCCGCACCGCCATGACGGAGCCGCCCATGCCCGACCAGATGATGTGCCGGGTGCCTCGATCCCAGATCTCAGCGGCTTCGCGTTCGATCTCCTCGAGCCATGAGTCGTGCTCCAACAGACGTGCCATGCCCATGACCCAGTCCAGCTTGGGCACACCGTTCTCGCTGCCAAGCTGGGCCATGCGACCAGATCGCTCCATGAGTTGCGCAACGGCCCGCTCATCGGTCAAACGCTGCAGTCCGGCATTGCCGGTGCTAGGTCCTCCGGCATTGCCGGTGCCAGGTCCACCGGTGTTGCCGGTGCTAGGTCCAGCTACCGGCATGTTCTCCCCCCCTGATTCCACTGATGTCGCCCATGAGCGCCTCTGCCGACAGAAAGAAAGGGTCGTCGCGGAGGGAGGAACCGGCCCAGGTATCGTACCACTCAGCGATATCGTCATAGGTGCTCTCGCCCATGGTCTGCCTCCTCGATCTTATCGCGGGAACTTCGTGACATGCGCTTCTCTGCTGCATCAGGGAACGTGGTTGGCGCACTCACCACGGGTCGGTACCGTCAGGCTGCCATTGCGGAGGATAACGCTGCCCGACAGTACCAGGTATCCGTCGCTCTGCGACTTGACCTGTACCAGGTACCAGCCGCCGTACTCGACCACGCTGCCGGAACGCTCATGTGCCTGGAACTGGATTCCGGCGCAGGTGTACTCCGCGCCGGATCGGTGGATGGTATAGGCCGGAATCGCCAACCGCTGGAGGGTGACGTGGGTCGTGCGCTGATAGCCACGGGAGAACGCTGGGAAAGGGGCACGTCCGCCGGCTGCCAGATTGCGATAGGCGGCATGGTACCGGCGCAGGTTGATCTCGGCATAGTACTGGCGAATCGTCTGCGAGGCAACGGCGGGTGCCTGCTGCCAGTATTGCCACTGTCGTTCCCAGAACACGCCGCCACAGAACGCGCCCTGTATCTCCACCCATTGGAAGCTCGGAATCGGGTGTTGGCTCCCCAAACGCGGGCCGTACACCACGGTGGACCAACTCCCCTGCGCAATCGGCCCGGAGACGCGGTGATCGAAGAGGTAGCCTGTCTGGTTCGGGTTGCCGGGCGGAGGGCCGTTTCTGACGAACGGGACGTAGTAGCCACGCCTCCACCGGGCGGGCAGCTGGGCGGCGTCACTTACACAGTCGGTGGAGGTACCGGCGGGGAGGGCCGTCCTACCTGGTGCCAGCTGCTGCCTGACATGGACCCGGGTCCGCGCCTGGGCCGAGGGTATGCCGGCAGCCGCCATGAAGCTGCCTGCCACGATCAGGAGTGCGACGACCAGAGGTGAGCACTCGGGCACGAAGCGAGTTGTGGTTCTCATTGCACATCCTTCTGCCTGAGGCAACGATGCTGAGGTTTGGTGACACCAACAGGAGGAGTCCGGTGTCTGCCGTCCATTCAACAATGCGGCCAGTTACGGGGTCAACGTCGGCGGCGGTTTTGGAGTCGGGCGAGGGTGCGGCGGTATCGGTAGGGTGGGAGGTGGCCCAGGTACGAAGAAGCTGGGCAGTGGGGGCGATGTGGGGGACGCCACCGGCGCCACGGGTACGGCGGGCAGCGTGGCCACCGGCAACGGAAGCAGCGTGGGATGAGGTACGGGGGTGGGGACCGGCTGAGCTGTCGAAGGCTGCCGCGGAGCGGGGGCTGGCGCTCCGTTCGCCGGACCGGGCACGACATGACCGGGGCCGCCCCCTCCAGCCGTGATGCCACTCCCACCTGTCATGGGTGGCTGTGGCCCTCCTCCGGCCTCGACCTGGGGAACCGTGCCGGGCGTGGCGGGGTTTTGTGCCGCAGGTGGGGCCGTGGTCTTCCTCGGCGGGACTGGCGTTCTTCCCCCAGTGGGCAGGGGGACGGGATGCGGGGCCGGGGTGGCGACAGCGTGCGCGGTGGATGCCAGGCCGCTCCTGGGGGCGGGATTCAGCGCCGGTGTCGGAACGGTTTGGGCAACCTGAGACGGCAGGGGAGCGGGCTGAATGGGTGCTGGAATAGGGCGAGGCGTGCTGTAAACCGGTTGGGTTGGCAAGGGACGGACCACCGAGGGCCTGGGCGTGGCGAGGGGAACGGGAGACGAGGTGGGGCGGGGACGTTCGACCACGGTGGCGGTCGGCGTGGCGGAAGTACCGGCCGCGCTGCGGTTGAAGCCACTGGCGCCATGGCCGCGCAGCGCGAAGGTGGCGACCAGCAGGAGCGCCAGCGCGACCGGCGCCAGCATCAGAAAGAAACGGGGCCGCTCCCAGAAACGTCGGGCACGCGGCTGGCTCATGTGGTGCAGCACGCCGGTCTGGAGGGACGAGGGCGGCTCGGGAAACTGCAGCAGCCGGAGGTCGGTGTTCTGCCGGGCAAAGTCGGCCGCGATCCGGCGGCAGGTGGGACACGCCTGCAGATGAGCGTCCAGCGTCTCCGCCTCCCCTGGCGAGAGGAAGTCGCGAATCGCCAGCAGATCGATGAATCGCTGATGCTTCATGGACGCGACCCATAGAGCAGGCGGAGACGCTGCCGGGCCCGTGAGACCCGCATGCGGGCCGCCGTCGAACTGATTCCCAGCAGGCCGGCTGCCTCGTCTGGGGTACGTCCCTCGATCGCCACCAGATAGAGCACGGTGCGGTCGTCCGGCGAGAGCTGGGCAAAGGCATCGCGGATAACCACGCTGTCGATCCCGCCGCCCACCGGAAACTCATCGAGCGCGTCCGCATCCGGGCGCTCGCGGCGACGGTGGCGGAACTCATCCATGGCCCGGTTTCGGGCCACCGTGTAGAGCCAGGCAGCGGTCACCGGCTTGCCTTTACGCAGATTGTCGTAGGCACGGACAAAGGTATCCTGGGCGCAGTCATGCGCAGCATCGGTGTTTCCCAGGAGTGCGATAAGAAAACGATACAAGCGTGTCTCATGGCGGTCTATCAGAGCGACGAGTTGATCATCAATGCTGCCGCGCTTGATCTCTGCTCCCAGGCACTCCTCCGCGCTCGCCAGGCTCATTCGTTCCTCTCGTCGCATTGCTCCACCGAAGTAACGGGATTAGCGGTAGTTTGTTGACCGGGGTGAGAAGCGGGTAAAACAGAGGAGCCCCGGAGGTGCTGCGTTGTATGAAGCCCTATCCTGTCTCTGTCCGTGTGGCGCTGCTCGCTGCCGTTGATAGCGGCAT
>JAABUJ010000300.1_pt1 | contig 107119 bp, 113 predicted proteins | sample 5559131 | NCBI WGS metagenome assembly JAABUJ01 (sample SAMN10711875, study PRJNA513366) | rock metagenome | isolation source: Antarctica rocks | place: Antarctica: Victoria Land, Mt New Zealand nord | collected 2016-01-07
CGGGTCGCCAACGCATGACTCGGGGCCGTCGTGATTCGCTGGATCTTCGACGTAGGACTCTTTCATTCCCTTCTCTCATGCCGGTTGTCCGGCGCTTTCCGGAAACAGCGAGCACCAACGGCCACAATCCCGAGGTCGACGCTGACTCGAAGACGGGGTCGCTGGGATCGTTGGTGAACCGCGCGCTGCGCGAGGTGGCCGAGCAGGCGACGCGCCGAATCCCTCGTGCCGACCTCGACGAGCGCGATCCGGACTTCATCCGCGAGCGGCTGCCGATGATGTGGCTGCTGGCCAGCCTGTGGTTTCGCGGCGAGGTGCGCGGACTGGGCAATGTGCCAGACGAGGGACCCGTGCTGCTGGTCGGAAACCATTCCGGCGGGAACATGACGCCTGACACGATCGTCTTCACGCTGGCCTTCAACACCTACTTCGGCGTCGAGCGGGCCTTCTACCAGCTGGCCCACAACTTGATCCTGTCGATGCCGGGGCTCGGCTCGCTGCGCAAGTTCGGGACCGTCGCGGCCTCCCCGGCCAACGCGCGCAAGGCTCTGCGCTCGGGCGCCGCGCTGCTCGTCTATCCCGGCGGCGACTACGAGGTGCACCGCCCGAGCTGGCAGGGCAACCGAGTCGACTTCGACCGTCGCAAGGGCTTCATCCGCCTGGCCCTCCAGGAGAACGTGCCGATCGTGCCGGTGGTCTCGATCGGGGGTCAGGAAACGGCCCTGTTCTTGACCCGGGGTGAGCGCCTGGCCCGGCTGCTGGCGCTGGATCGGCTGTTCCGGCTCAAGGTGCTACCGATCTCGATCGGGCTGCCCTGGGGCGTCAACGTGGGCGACATGCTCGGGCACGTGCCGCTGCCGGCGAAGATCATTGTGGAGACGCTGCCGCCGATCGACCTCCACGCCGAGTTCGGCCCCGATCCGGACGCCGACGAGATCTATGACCATCTGATCCGCCTGATGCAGGACACCCTGGACGCGCTCGCCGCCGAGCGCCGGTTCCCCGTGATCGGATGAGGGCCAGCGCCCACACCGCCGTCTCGGCGCCGATCGAGTCGGTCTGGCAGATCGTCTCCGATCCCGAACGCGCACTGAGCTTCATGTCCGGGGTGACCCGCTGGGAGGTGGCCGGCGAGCACCCGGCCGGACTCGGCGCCCGCTACCGCATGCTGATCCGGGTCGGCTCGGCCGAGATCGGCGGCCTGATCGAGATCGTGGAGTGGGACCCGCCCCGAGATCTGGCCTGGACCTCGGTTACCGGGATCGATCAACGCGGCCGCTGGCGGCTGCGCGCGGCGCCGGGCGGCCGCACGCGAGCCGAGATCAGGCTGGCCTACGGCGTGGCCGGGGCCGGTCTGGCGGGGTGGCTGGCCGAGCGGATCGCCAGGCCGGGGGTCGGTGGGCACCTGCAGGCGAGCGTCAGGCAGCTCGCGCGCCTGGTCGAGCACGAGCGGCTTCGTGACCAGGCGGCCGAGCGCCGGGCGGCCAAGGCCGCCAACGCCGCCAACGCCGCCAAGGGCCGCCCGAGCTAGACCAGCCGATCCGGGTCGCGGCCGGATCAGACGGTGACCGTGTCGCCGAGCTTGGCCCGCAGCTGCCGGCAGTAGCCGGCAGTAGCCGGCGTCGATCTCGAGCACGCTGAGCCTCGGGACACGGGGCGCCAAGAGGCGCGTGGTGGCGCCGAAGCCGGGGCCGATCTCGAGCACGGGCGGCCCCGCGGCTTCAGGCCGCCCGCAGGCTGAACCGCACCCGCGTGCCGGTGCTCGAGTCAGCCAGCCAGATCCGGCCGCCGTGTGCCTCGACGATCGCTCGGGAAACGGCGAGCCCGAGGCCCGCTCCCTCGCCGGTGCGCGCGGCGTGCGCCCCACCGCGATAGAAGGCCGTGAACACGTGCTCGCGCTCATCCGGCGCGATGCCGTTGCCGCTGTCGGCGATCTCCACCTCGATGCCGGCCTGCACCGGCTCGGCCCGGACGACTACGCTGCCGTCCGCCGGCGTGTGGCGGATGGCGTTCTGGATCAGGTTGAACAGCACTCGCTGGAGCTTCTCCGGGTTGGCCCGCGCCGGCCCCAGACCGCGCGGCACGTGGGCCACCACGGCGATCCCCTTGGCCTCGGCCTCGAGCCGCATCGCCTCCACGGTCTCGCCGACCAGCTCGTCCAGCGGCACCCGCTCCAGTGACCAGCTGATGTCGCCCGCCTCCAGCCGCGAGAGCTCGAACAGGTCATCGATCAGGCCGCTCAGTGCGTTGATGTGGGTGCTCATTCGGTCCAGGTAGGCCCGGCGCGTATCGCCGTCGACGATGTCGTCGCCGACCGCCTCGGCCAGCAGTCGCAGTGAGGTGATCGGCGTCCGGAGGTCGTGGGAGACGGCCGCGACCAGGCCGCGGCGCACCGAGTCAGACTGATCGCGCGCGCTCTCCTCGGCCTGCAGGTCGGCGATCATCGCATTGGCGGCCACCGCCAGCTGCGCGAGCTCGTCCCGGGCGGTGGTGGCGATGCTGACGTCACGCTCCCCGCGGCCGACGGATTCGAGCCCGTCACGGATCGCCTCGACGTCTCGGAGGATCCCGTTGGCCACCAGCTTGGCCCCCAGCACCGCCAGCACGCCGGCCCCGAGGACGATCGCGGCGACCAGCACCGCCTCGTGGCCGGAGAGGATCATCAGCAGGGACACGATCACCAGCGCCACCAGCACCGGCGTCACGACGATCGCCACGACCAGCGCGAACTGGCGCGACAGCGAACCCGCGCCGGAGCGTACGCGAGCGACCAGCCGGTTCATGGCGCGAACCGGTAGCCGACGCCCCACACGGTCTCGATGTGGTGGGGCTGGGCCGGATCGGACTCGATCTTGGCCCGCAGTCGGCGGATGTGGACGGTGACCGTCGAGGTGTCGGTGTAGAACGAGTACTGCCAGATCGCGTCCATCAGCTGGTTGCGGGAGAAGACCTGGCCCGGATGGCGGGCCAGGAACAGCAGCACGTCGAACTCGCGCTGGGTGAGGGCCACCTCGGTGTCGCGGACGAACACGCGCCGCGAGGCCGGCTCGATCGTCATGTCGCTGAGCTCGATCGGCGCTTCGTGGTCCGGCGAGGTATCGATCCGCCGCAGCACGGCGTCGACGCGGGCCACCAGTTCGGCCGGCGAGAAGGGCTTGACCACGTAGTCGTCAGCGCCCAGGCGCAGGCCGATCACGCGGTCTGACTCCTCACCCTTGGCGGTCAGCAGGATCAGCGCGATCCGCTCCCGGTCGGACTCGCGCAGGCGCCGCATCACCTCGAGGCCGTCGATCCCCGGGAGCATCAGGTCCAGCACCACGAGGTCGGGACGTTGATCGGCGACCAGCTCGAGCGCCCGAGGACCATCGGGTGCCACCCGGGTCCGGTAGCCGGCCCGCTCCAGATAGCGCGACACGACCTCGGCGATCGTCGGCTCGTCGTCGACCACCAGCACCGAGCCCCGCGAGTGTTCCTTCATCGGTTTGATTCTCGCAGCGAACGGCGCCGATCCCCGCCTTCGCGGGCTAGTTCATGGGCTGTTCACCTGCTGAGCGCACGGCGGCGACGGCGATCGTCGCCACCCCCTCCTCGCGGCCCACGAACCCCATGCCCTCGCCCCGCGTCGCCTTGACGCTCACGTGGCGCACGTCGAGGCCGAGCGCCCGGGCGAGGTTCTCGCGCATGCGCTCTCGAAACGGCGCGAGCTTGGGCCGCTCGATCGCCACCGTGGCGTCGACGTGGGCGACCGCGAACCCCGCCTGGTGCAGCAGCACCGCCGCCGCCGCGAGCAGCGCGAGTGAATCGGCGTCCCGGTAGCGGGGGTCGGTGTCGGGAAAATGCTCGCCGATGTCGCCCAGGGCGCAGGCGCCGAGCACCGCATCGATGATCGCGTGGGTCAGCACGTCGGCGTCGGAGTGGCCCTCCAGCCCGCGCTCGTGCTCGATCTCGACCCCCCCCAGCACCAGGCGGCGCCCGACCGCGAAGCGGTGGCAGTCATAGCCGATCCCGACGCTCATGCGCGCCGCTCGGCGAGCAGGGACCCGACACTCACCCGCGCCGCTCCGCAAGCAGGAACTCGGCGACTCGCAGATCCTCTCCCGTGGTGATCTTGAAGTTGCCCGGATCGGCGCCGACGATCCGCACGACGCCGCCCATTCGCTCCACGAGCCAGGCGTCGTCGGTGGCCCGGGCCAGCTGCTCGTCGGAGACGTCCAGCGCCCGCTCCAGCGCCCGGCGACGGAACACCTGCGGGGTCTGGACCGCCCACAGGCGCGAGCGGTCGAGCGTCCGCGCGACGGTGCGCCCGTCGTCAGACACCTCCTTGATCGTGTCCGACACCGGGACGGCGGCGATCACGGCGTCGGCCTCGTGGCGCTCGAGCTCCTCGAGCGCCTGCGCAAACAGCTGCGCGCTGGTCAGCGGGCGCGCCGCGTCGTGGACGATCACCGGATCGCCCTCCCCACAGGCCCCGAGCGCCGCCCGCACCGACTGTGACCGCTGCGCTCCGCCGGCGACGGCGAACGTACCCTCCGGCGCCGCGGCCAGCTCTTCCGCCGGCAACGCCACCACGATCCGGTGCACGGACGGCACCGCGCGCAGCGCCGCCACGCTCCAGTCCAGCATCGGGCGGCCGCAAACGGTGACGAGCGCCTTGGGCCGGCCGGACCCAAGGCGCTCGCCACGTCCCGCGGCCACGATCAACGCGACCGCCATGCTCTCGGCGAGGGAGCCGGACCTACTTGGCGGCGACGGCCACCTTGCGGGCGCCGAAGCCGTTGGACTCGATCAGCAGCCCGTACAGATGCTCCTCGACCTCCTGCTCGTCCATCGCCAAGGCGTACATCAGCTCGGAGGCGAGGATCTTCTTGGCTCGCGTGTACATCTGCTTCTCGCCGGTCGAGAGCCCCTTCTCGGCCTCACGGATGGCCAGGTTGCGCACCACCTCGGCCAGCTCATAGATGTCGCCGGTCTTGATCTTGTCCCGGTTGTGCTTGAAGCGCCGATTCCAGTTCTTCGGCATCTCGGAGCATTCGTCCTGGAGTACCGCCATCACCTTCTTGACCGTCTCCTCATCGATCACCCGGCGCAGCCCCGCCAGCGCCGCGTTCTCCGTCGGCACCATCACCGTCATGTCGTTGTGGAGGATCTTGATGGTCAGGTACTCGCGGCTCTCGCCGAGCACCTCCTTCATCTCCTTGCGGAGCACCTTGCCGGCGCCGTGGTGCGGATAGACGACGCTGTCGCCGATCTCAAACTCGATGTGCACCAGTGGTACTGGCTCGAGATCATCCAGGTGCTCTTCCGTTAGCTCTGCGATGGTGTCCTCCTCTGTCAAGGCGGGGCGGGGGCGCCCGCTTCGCGGATTGCGCTACGTCTGCAGGTAGCGATCAACCAGGTTGATCTCCTGCTGGCGGCGAAGGCCCTCGCGGATGTCCTTCGCCCGGATCTCGCCGACGCCGTCGACGGTCTCCAACTCGCCATCGGAAGTGGCGAGCAACTCCTCGAGCCCTCCGAACTCCGTCACGATCCGCTGGACAACGAGCCTGGGCAACCGTGGTATGCGCCCCAAGATGCGGAATCCGCGCGGAGATACGGGGTAATCGAGAGTGTTGAGCTTGCGGTCATAGCCGAGCAGCTCGGCCAGGCGACCGAAGTCCAAGAGGTCCTGATGAGACAGTCTGACCAGCTGATCAAAGACGGTCGCCAGCAACTCGTCAGTGTCCTCGACCATGTAATCGTGCACGAGCGCGGTCTTGTCGGCGGAAACGCCGACCATCGTCTCGTCCAGCTGCATCTCGATCAGCCGGCCCTCGGTCCCGAGCTCGACGATGTAGCGCTCGATCTCGACCGCCATCCGGGTGACCAGCTCGACGCGCTGGAGCACGGTGAGGACGTCATGCAGCGTCACCCCGCCCTCGAACTCCAGGGCGGTGAGCCGGGTGGACACCTGGTCGAGACGGCTGCGGTACTTGTCCAGCGTGGCCAGGGCCTGGTTGGCCTTGGCCAGGACCACCGGGATGTCCTCGAGGATGTACTTCGCGCCGTCGACGTAGAGCGAGACCACCTCGCGCCGCTCAGAGACGGCGATCACCATCGCGTCGGTCTGCTTGGAGACCCGCTCCGCGGTGCGGTGGCGGGTGCCGGTCTCGAGCGTCAGGATCGTCGGGTCGGGGGTCAGCTGCACGTTGACGTGCGCGATCTTGGTCGCGTTGGAGCTCAGGGCGATCGCCCCGTCCATCTTGGCCAGCTCGTAGAGGAAGGCGGGCGAATAGTCGACGTCGAGCTTGATCCCCCCGGAGAACAGGAAGCCGAGCTCGTCGGCGTCGCCGATCACGATCAGGCCTCCGGTGCGCGCGTCGACGATGTTGTCGATCCCCTCCCGCAGCGCCGTCCCCGGCGCGACCATCTCGAGCGCCCTCATGATCCGGGACTCTTGTCGAGACTCGAGCTCCTCTTTGAGCTCTTCCCCGGAACGCGGCGGCATCGAGGCCGATTTTAGCCGGTATTGATCTCCTCTACGGCCCCGCCGACTGTCTCACGCCGCCCGCGCCGCCTCCGGGACGCTCGCCAGCGCGCAGCGGACCGCACCGGCGACCGTCTTCTGGGTATCGGGCTCGAGCACTCCCAGCAAGCCGAACTTCATCGCTTCGGCCCGCCGGCGATCGGCGTGGGCGACGGTTCGCAGCTCGCCGGTCAGCCCGAGCTCGCCGAAGCACGCCAGCGGCCGCCCTCCTGTGGTGATCAGCGCGGCGCGGCGCGCGGCGCTGGTCACCGCCAGCGCGACCGCGAGATCGGACCCGGGCTCGTCCACCCGGATCCCGCCGACGACGTTGACGAACACGTCGGCCGCCCCCAGGCCGATCCCCGCGTGGCGCGCGAGCACCGCGAGCACCAGGGCGACCCGGTTGCGATCCAGTCCGGCGACCACCCGCCGAGGGGGAACCAGCTCCGACGCGCTGACCAGGGCCTGCACCTCGACCAACAGCGGGCGCGAGCCCTCCATCGCGCACAGGACCACGCTGCCCGGCGACCGCGTGGCCTCGGCGACGAACCGCGCCGACGCGTCGAGCACCTCGACCAATCCGTCGTCGCGCATCTCGAACACCCCCGCCTCGTTGGTGGAGCCGAAGCGGTTCTTGACCGCGCGCACCGTCCGGTAGGTCCGCTCGCGCTCTCCCTCGAACTGCAGCACGCAGTCGACCAGATGCTCGAGCACGCGCGGGCCGGCGAGCGCTCCCTCCTTGGTGACGTGGCCCACCAGGAGCACGGCGATTCGGCGCTGCTTGGCCACCCGCATGATCTCGGCCGCGACCTCACGGACCTGCGCCACCGATCCGGCCGCGCTCGACAGCTCATCGCTGTGCAGCGTCTGCACCGAATCGATCACGCACACCTCGGGCCGCTCCTGCTCGATCGTCGCCAGCACCGTCTGCAGGTCGGTCTCGGCGACCACCGGGATGGCCAGGGCGCTGCCGCCGGTCAGCCGCTGGGCCCGCAGCCGAATCTGAGCGGCCGACTCCTCGGCGGAGACGTACAGCGTCCGCCGTCCCGCCGCGCACAGGTTGGCCAGCGCCATCGTGGTCAGCGTCGACTTGCCGATCCCCGGCGCACCCCCGATCAGCACCAACGAACCGGGCACCACGCCCCCGCCCAGCACGTTGTCCAGCTCTCCGATCCCGGTGCGCAGCCGCTCGTGGTCGACCGCCTCGACGTCGCCCAGGACGATCGGCTTGACCGCCGCCGCACCGCCCCGCCGCGACCCGCCGCCGCCCCCGCCGCGGGCGGGAGCCGCGCGCGCGTGCTCGACCAGCGTGTTCCACTCACCGCAGCCCGGGCAGCGGCCGGCCCAGCGAGCCGTCTCCTGGCCGCACTGAGAGCAGACGTGAACCGAGCTCGATCTGGGCACCGTGGCCAGACTATGACCTGCCCCCCCGACGGCATCGCCATCCGGGCGCTGATCGGCACACTTTTGTTGCCGCGGAGCTCTCCGGCCGTCGCGAAACCCCGGGCGTTATACGGACGTGATGAACGCCGGGACGCCCTCGCGTCGGCGTATCAGAGGGACGTCGTCGCGCATCAGGGGAGGTGATGCATTCTGGGTGCGGTTTCCGCACCTTAGATACATCACCGCCCGGTTCGCGAAGTGTCCAGCGAGTTGCGGCTTACTCGGGTTCGACCGCGCCGTCCGGCGCCTCGGGCTCGGGCGAGGAGCCCTCCTCGCCGTCTTCGTCAGCTCCGCCCTCGGCGCCGACGCCAACCGGGGTCGGCTTGGGCGCCGGCTCGATCACCGACAGCTTGACGTCCTCGTCGTCGGTGTCTGGTGCCCCGGGCTCGACCAGAACGGTCGAGCCGGAGGGCAACTGCGAGCGGAGCACGAAATCGGCCAGCGGATCCTCGATGTAGCGCTGGATCGCCCGGCGCAGGGGACGAGCCCCCATCGAGGGATCCCAGCCCTTCTCGACCAGCAGGTCCTTGGCCGCGTCGGAGAGCTCGAGCTGAAGCTCGCGCTCGGCCATCGACTCGCGGATCCGCAGCAGCAGCAGCTCGACGATCTCCTTGATCTGATCCTTGGCCAGCTTGTGGAACACGATCACGTCATCGATCCGGTTGAGGAACTCGGGCCGGAAGACCTTCTTGAGCTCGCCCATGATCCGGTTCTTCATGTCGTCGTAGGTGATCCCGGTCTCGTCGTCGGAGACCGCAAAGCCGAGCGGGGTGTTGCGCGCGATCTCAGAAGCCCCGATGTTCGAGGTCATGATCACGATGCAGTGCCGGAAGTCCACCGTTCGTCCCTGCGCGTCGGTCAGCCGGCCGTCCTCGAGGATCTGCAGCAGGATGTTGAACACATCCGGGTGCGCCTTCTCGATCTCGTCCAGCAGCAGCACGCTGTAGGGCTTGCGCCGAACCGCCTCGGTCAGCTGACCCCCCTCGTCATAGCCGATGTAGCCCGGGGGCGACCCGACCAGGCGCGACACGGCGTGCTTCTCCATGTACTCGGACATGTCGATCCGGATCATCGTGTCCTCATCGCCGAACAGGAACTCGGCCAGCGTCCGCGCCAGCTCGGTCTTGCCGACCCCGGACGGTCCGAGGAAGATGAACGAGCCCGTGGGGCGCTTGGGGTCCTTTAGGCCGGCCCGGGAGCGACGGATCGCCTTGGAGACGACCTCGATCGCCGGGTGCTGACCGATCACGCGCTTGTGGAGCTCTTCCTCCATGCGCATCAGCTTCTGGGTCTCGGCCTCGGTCAGCTTGAACACCGGGATCCCGGTCCACATCGAGACGATGTCGGCGATCTCCTCCTCGCCGATCGACGGCCGCTCGGTGGACTCACCGGCCTCCCACTGGTCGGCCAGCTCGCGCTTTTTCTGGGTCAGCCGGCGCTCGGTGTCGCGGAGGTTCGCCGCCTTCTCGAACTCCTGGGACTCGATCGCCTCCTCCTTGGCGCGCCGCGTCTCGGAGATCTCGTCCTCCAGCTCGCGGTACACCGGCGGAGAGGTCATCGACTTGATCCGCATCCGCGACGCCGCCTCGTCGATCAGGTCGATCGCCTTGTCGGGCAGGAAGCGGTCAGAGATATACCGGTCGGCCAGATCGGCGGCCGCCTCGAGCGCCTCGTCGGTGATGTTGACCTTGTGGTGCTGCTCGTAGCGGTCGCGCAGACCCCTGAGGATCTGGACCGTCTCCTCGGTCGACGGCTGATCGACGGTGATCTTCTGGAAGCGCCGCTCGAGCGCTGAGTCGCGCTCGAGGTACTTGCGGTACTCCTCCAGCGTGGTCGCGCCGACGGTCTGCAGCTCACCGCGGGCGAGCGCGGGCTTGAGGATCGAGGCCGCGTCGATCGCGCCCTCGGCGGCGCCGGCGCCGACCAGGTTGTGCAGCTCGTCGATGAACAGGATGATGTCGCCGCGCTGGGTGATCTCCTTCATCACCTTCTTGAGGCGCTCCTCGAACTCGCCCCGGTACTTGGAGCCGGCCACCAGGGCGGCCAGATCCAGCGTGTAGATCTGCTTGCCCTTCAGCAGCTCGGGGACGTCTGAGTTGGTGATCCGCTGAGCCAGGCCCTCGACGACGGCCGTCTTGCCGACGCCGGGCTCCCCGACCAGCACCGGGTTGTTCTTGGTGCGACGGGACAAAATTTGCATGATCCGCTCGATCTCGGTCTCCCGGCCGACGACCGGGTCGAGCTTGCCCTCGGAGGCCAGCTTGGTCAGGTTGCGGCCGAACTGATCCAGGAGCTTTGAGGACTTCTTGCCCTCGCCCGGAGCAGCGGCGCTCTGAGCGCCGGCGCCAGCGCCGCGCTGGCGGCTGCCGGGCCCGGACAGCATCCGGATCACCTCGTTGCGGATCTTCTCGGAGTCGGCATCGAAGTCGAGCAGGATCCGGGCGGCGACGCCTTCGTTCTCGCGCACCAGACCGAGCAGGATGTGCTCGGTGCCGATGTAGTTGTGACCCAGGCTCAACGCCTCGCGCAGCGCCAGCTCGAGCACCTTCTTCGCGCGCGGCGTGAACGGGATCTGACCCGAGGTGACCTCCTCGCCGGAGCCGACGATCCGCACGACCTGGGCGCGGACTCGCTCCACCGTGATGTCAAGGGACTCCAGCACTCGGGCGGCGAGACCCTCCTCCTCGCGCAGCAGTCCGAGCAGGATGTGCTCGGTTCCGATGTAGTTGTGCTTGAGAGTCCGTGCCTCTTCTTGTGCCAAGACGACCACTTGGCGGGCTCGCTCTGTAAATCGCTCAAACATAGGCTTCCTGAAGAGAGGTTGTGGCTGGTGCTCTTGGAGGAGGTTGGTCGAGGGGTTTTCCTGGGTCTACTCCTACGACCGGCTGATCAGGCTCTGAGCCGGCTGCGGGGACGCCGGGAGGCCGTCTTGCCCATCTGTACGGCGGACGAGCCGAATCGGATGCGTACCGACGGTCTTTCCTTTGCGCCATAGGTGAGTCTAACAGCCGGTCTTCGGGACTCGATCGCGTCCGAGCCGCCCGGCGAGAGCGGCCAGAGGCGGTAGCCGGCCGCTCGTCGAGAGCCACGAGCCGGCCAGGATCAGCAGCAGTCCGGCGATCGCTCCCGCGCCCGGTCGCTCACCGAGCAGGGTCACCCCGAGGGCGACGGCGATCACCGGATTGACGTAGGTGATCACGGTGGCACGGCTGGTGCCGGCCTCGCGGATCAGCACGGTGAAGACCACGAAGGCGACCGCGGTGCAGAGCAGCCCGAGCGTCGCGACCGCCTCCAGGGCGCCGGCTGAGGGCAGCCGGTCTGGCGTGTCCACGGCGGCGAACGGCGTCAGGATCAGCGCCGCCACCGTCAGGCTCGCCCCCATCATCGCGCGAGCGTCCAGGCCGGCCATCCGGTGCTTGACCAGCATTGGGCCGATCGCGTAGCCGACCGCGGCGAGCAGGATCGCGCCCGCGCCCAGCAGCTCGGTGCTGTTGCCGGCCACATCGAAGCCGACGAGCGCGATCACGCCCGAGAACCCGATCGCCAGACCCAGCGCACGGATTGGCGTGGGGCGCTCGGAGACGTCGAAGCGCAGGGCCAGGACGGCCCCGATCAGCGGCACCGCGGCGATGATGATCGCCGCCAACGACGAGGCCACGTGGACCTCGCCGACGGCGATCAACGGGAACGGGATCGAGATCTCGGCCACCGCGTAGGCGACCAGCCAGCGCCAGCGACCACGCAGCGCCCCCAGTGTGCCCGCTCGCCAGGCCAGGGCGCTCAGCAGCACGGCCGCGATCGTCACCCGCAGCCATGCCACGTCGGGCGCCGGCAGTCCGCCGCGGACGGCGATCTTGATCAGCAGGTAGGAGACCCCCCAGAGCACGGACATGGCGGCGAAGGCCAGCCAGGCGCGGCGGGTCATGACCGCATCCGCTTGGCCCTCTAATTCCGCATCGCCGGGAACAGGACCACGTCGCGGATCGACCGCTTCTGAGTCATGATCATCACCAGGCGGTCGATCCCGATCCCGATCCCGCCGGTCGGCGGCATCCCGTACTCGAGCGCCTGCACGAACGCCTCGTCGTAGGGCTGGGCCTCATCGTCGCCGGCCACGGCGAGCCGGCGCTGGTCCTCGAAGCGCCGGCGCTGCTCGTCCGGGTCATTGAGCTCGGTGAACGCGTTGGCCAATTCAAGGCCGCCGATGAACGCCTCGAAGCGCTCCACCAGCCCCGGTGCGCTGCGGTGCTCCTTGGCCAGCGGGGAGATCTCAATGGGGAAGTCGAGCAAGAATGTGGGCTCGATCAGCGTCGGCTCCACGTGCGTGGAGACCAGCCCGTCGACCAGCTGGGGCCAGGTGTCCTCGTCAGACACGGGCATCGCGTGCGCGCGCATCTCGGTGGCCAGCGCATCCCGGTCTCGGTGGGCGAGGATGTCGATCCCGGTCCGGTGCAGGATCGCCCCGGCCAGCGTCTCCCGGCGCCACGGCGGAGAGAAGTCAAACGGCCCCGAGTAGTCAAGGGCACACGCCACCGCGTGCACGAGCCGCTCGCAGCGCTGCGCGACGTCTGAGTAGTCGGCGTAGGCCTCATACCACTCGATCATCGTGAACTCGGGATTGTGGGTCGTGTCGACGCCCTCGTTGCGAAAGTTCTTGCCCAGCTCATAGACGCGCTCGAGGCCGCCGACGATCAGCCGCTTGAGGTAGAGCTCGGTGGCGATCCGCAGATAGAAGTCCCGGTCCAGCGCGTTGTGGTGGGTGACGAACGGGCGGGCCGAGGCACCGCCGTAGAGCGGTTGCAGCACCGGCGTCTCGACCTCGATGAACCCGTCGGAGTCCAGGAAGCGGCGGATCTCGGAGATCATCCGCGTGCGGGCGATGAACAGCTCGCGGGCCTCGGGATTGGCCAGCAGATCCAGCTCCCGGAACCGAAACCGGGTCTCCACGTCGGTCAGGCCATGGTGCTTGTCCGGCGGCGGACGCAGGGACTTGGCCAGCACCGTGTAGGCCTCGATGCGCAGCGACAGCTCGCCGCGACGTGAGCAGAAGGCGATTCCGTCGACTCCGATCAGGTCGCCCAAGTCCAGGGACAGCAGGCGCTCCATCGCCTCGGTCCCCAGCACGTCGACCCGCGCCTGGAGCTGCAGGCGCCCCGAGCGGTCCACCAGATCCAGGAACGCCATCTTGCCCTGGCCGCGCCGGGCCGCCAGCCGGCCCGCGACGCGGTGCGAGGCGTCGGTCTCCTCGCCGGCGGCCAGATCGAAGTGCGCAGCGCGCACCGAGGCGATCGACTCGACACCCTCGTAGCGGTGCGGGAACGGCTCGATACCCGCCGTGCGCAACGACTCCAGCTTGTCCCGGCGGGCAGCGAGGATGTCCGACGAGCCGCTCGGTTCGTCGCCCACGCGCCTGACCTCCCGTCTACCTCGCGCCGATATCGATCTTGGTGATCTTGAGCTTGCGCTCGCCGCGCGGCGTCGTGATCGTGACCGCCTCGCCGCGCTTGTGACCGAGCAGCGCCTTGCCGACCGGTGATTCGTTGGAGAGCTTCATGTCGCCGGGCTTGGCCTCGGCCGAGCCGACGATCGTGTACTTGTTGGACTTGCCGCTGTCCTCGTCCTTGACGTGCACCACTGACCCGACGCGAACCACGTCGGTACCCAGATCGGAGGCATCGACGATCGTGGCTGAGCGCAGCTTGTCCTCGAGGGCCGCGATCCGCGCCTCGAGCATCGCCTGCTCGTTCTTGGCATCGTCGTACTCGGCGTTCTCGGAGATGTCGCCGAACTCGCGCGCCTCTTTGATGCGGGCAGCGACCTCACGGCGACGCGAGGTCGAGAGAGTGTCGAGCTCCGCCTTGAGGTTGGCGAGGCCCTCCTGGGTGAGGATGACGTCCTTGGGCATAGCGGCTCAGACCTGTTTCAAAACGTTCTGGACGAGAAAAAACCCGCCGACTGGAGGCGGGAATCCACGCACACCGGCCGCGTGGGCGCATGAGTATAGGGGCAAACCCCTCACCCCTCCAGGCACAGCGTCTGGCGCACCAGCTCGATCGTGGGCGCACGCTGCAGCGCGTTCTGGAGCGCTGCGTCGCCACCCAGCCGCTCGACGTACCAGGGGTAGAACTTACGCAGATAGCGCGTGGCCCGCTCGACGCCGAGGTGCTCGCAGGCGCGCTCGATCACCCAGTCCAGCTCGGTGAGGATCTCCTCGTGGCTCGGCCCCTGATCGCGGCCGCCCAACAGCTCGTCGAATAGCCATGGATTGCCCAGCGACCCCCGGGCGAGCAGCACCCCGGCGGCGCCGGTCAGCGCAAACGCCTCCCGGATGCGCTCGGCGCTGCGCAGGCCCCCGGAGATCAGGACCGGCACCGGCAGCTCCTCGATCAACGCCCGGGCCAGCTCGTAGTCCGGAGCTCCCGAATGGCGCTGTGAGGCGTGGCGGGGGTGGATGCACAATCCGGCCACCCCGGCTTCGTCGACCAGGCGGCTGGCGAGCGCCACCCCGTGGCGATCGCCCGGACGCGCCCCCGAGCGCAGCTTGACCGTCACCGGCAGCCCGCTGCCGCGGGCCGCCGCTCGGGCCAGCGCGACGGCCCGATCGGGGTCGGCCAGCAGGGCCGCGCCGGCGCCGGTCTTGCAGACCTTCGGAACCGGGCAGCCCATGTTTAGATCGATCAGGTCAGCGCCGGCCTGCGCGACGCGTTCGGCGGCCGAGGCCATCACCTCGGGGTCGTGTCCGAACAGCTGCACGGACACCGGATGCTCGTCGGGATGGATCCGCAGCAACTCGCGGCAGGTGCGCTCGTTGCGGTGATGCACGGCGAAGCTCGAGACCATCTCGGACACCACCAGGCCGGCCCCATGACGCTTGGCCTGTAGGCGCACGAACCAGTTGCCGATCCCGGCCAGCGGAGCCAGCACGACCCGGTTGGCGATCGGCACGCCGCCCAGCGCCCACGGATCGGTCAGCTTCGCCGCCGCGCGGGGGCGCTCACCGCGCGCGGGCGGCGCGGCTATGTCGGCCGTCACGGGCATCGGTGGCATTCATGGTACGAATGCAGCCCATGAACCCTGCCACGGTCGTCTCACCGTGGGTGCAGCTGATGCTCGCCCAGATCCCCGAGGTGGAGCTGTTCGACGCTCACACCCACCTGGGCGAGAACGATCCGGACGGCATGAGCCAGACCCTCGAGCAGCTGCTGGCCACGCTCCAGGCCGCGCGGGCCCGGGGCGCGTTCGTGTTCCCGATGCACGAGCCCGATGGCTACCCGCCGGCCAACGACATGGTGATCGAAGCGGCGGCGCGGTCAGAGGGCCGGCTGACCCCGTTCTGCCGGGTGAGCCCGAACACCGGCGGCGCCGTCACCGAGGCGCAGCGCGCCCTGGCGGCCGGCGCCAAGGGCATAAAGCTCCATCCGCGGGCCGAGGCGTTCACGCTCGACCATCCGGCCGTCCGGGCGCTCGGCGCCCTCGCCCATGAACGCCGCCTGCCGATCCTGATCCATGCCGGTCGCGGCATTCCAGCCCTCGGGGCCCACGCGGTTGCGCTCGCCGCCGAGTTTCCCCAGGCTCGGCTGATCCTCGCCCATGCCGGGGTCTGCGACCTGTCGTGGATCTGGCGAGTGGCCCGAGATCATCCCAACCTGCTGTTTGACACCGCGTGGTGGATGCCCGCCGACCTGCAGGCGCTGTTTGCCCTGGTCCCCCCCGGCCAGATCCTGTTCGCCTCAGACGCGCCGTACGGACAGACCGCGATCTCGGCGGTGTTCCAGCTGCGCTCGGCGCTCCAGGTGGGCCTGTCGGGCGCCCAGATCCGTTGCATCGCCTCCGAGCAGTCGCTGCGGATCGCCCGGGGCGAGCCGCTGGTGCCGGCCGGACCCGCGGTCGGCGAGCGCGAGCGGACCCCCCACGTGCTGCTGGATCGGGTTGCCGAGTACATCATGCTCGGCGCGATCGCCACGATGCGCGGCACCGACGGCGGCCCGGAGATGCTCGCCCTGGGCCGACTGGCCTGCGACGTGCCAGACGAGATCGACGATGCCCCCGTGTTCGCGGTGATCCGCGAGCTGCTGGACGCCTACGAGGAGGCGGAGACCGCCGACCCGACCGACCGCCGGCGCCTGGGCTGGCTGATCATGGCCGCGAACGTCGCCCGCACGCCCGACGTGCCGGTGCCGGCGACCCGCACGGCCGCCGGCTGAACCGCGGCCGAGCCCGATCTCAGGCGGCCGCGTTTCGCTCCCAGATCAGCCGCAGCCCGGTCAGCGTCAGCAGGTCGTCGACCTCGTCGATCGTCTCGCGCACGAACGGGACCAGCGCGCGGGACAGGCCGCCGGTGGCGATCACGGTCGTCTCGGCGCCCAGTTCGTCGCGGAGCCGGCGCACGATCGCCTCGACCTGACCCGCGAAGCCGAACACGACTCCGCTGCGGATCGCGTCCACGGTCGACTTGCCGATCAGCGAGCGGGGCTCGGCGAGCTCGACCTTGGGGAGCTTGGCCGCCCGCTCGTACAGCGCGTCGATCGAGATCTCAGCTCCCGGGGTGATGATCCCGCCCAGGTACTCGCCCGCAGGAGAAACGGCGTCATAGGTGATCGCGGTGCCGAAATCCACCACCACGCACGTACTCCGCACGCGTTCGTAGGCGGCGATCGCGTTGGCGAGCCGGTCGGCCCCGACTTCGCGCGGATTGTCGTACCTGATCGCCATCCCGGTGCGGATCGCCGGGCCGACGACCAGCATCTCGTGGCCCAGGTAGCGCTCGGCCATCGCCGTCCATTGATCGGGCAGCTGGGGCACGGTGGAGGAGACGATCGAGGCGTCGATGTCGGCGAAGCCCAGGCCCCGCAGGGCCAGCAGGTTCGAAAGGGCGGCTCCGAGCTCATCCCGGGTCGAGTCGGGCACGGTCGCGAACCGCCAGTCCTCGGCGAGCTCAGCACCGGAGCTGCGGAACACACCGAAGTGGGTCTGCGTGTTACCTACGTCGACGACGAGCAGCATGGCGCGGCCAATTATCGGCGCTGGGCCAGCGGCGGCGCCGCCCGGCGGACCGCCTGACCGGGGTCAAGCGAGGCCAGCCGATCGGCCAGGCGCTCGCCGCCGGGCAGAGACAGACCCGGGTCGAGCTCGAGCAGGGGCACGAGCACGAACCGGCGCGAGCTGACTTCGGCGTGCGGGAGCGTCAACCGTGGCGAGGCGTGGCGCAGGCACCCGAGCAGCAGGACGTCGACGTCGATCACCCGCGGTCCGTGGCGCACCCCACCGGCCGCGCGACCGACTTCGCGCTCGACGCGCTTGCAGGCATCCAGGAGCGCTTCGGGCCCGAGCTCGGTCTGCACCGCCAGGCACGCGTTGAGAAACTCGGGCTGATCGAGCACCAGGCCGACCGGCTCGGTCTCGTACAGCGATGAGCTGCGCACCACCTCCACACCGTGGGACGGCAGGGCGAGGATCGCGGCCTGCAGATGTGCCTCGCGGTCGCCGAGGTTGGAGCCCAGGCCGAGGTAGCCCAGCACAGACCAGCCGCCTAGCCGACGGCCTCGCGCCACACCTCGACCGAGACCTCGGTCACCGGCAGCGCCAGCGGAGGCTCGGGCTTGGCCGCCTTGACCCAGACCGCGTTGGCCTCGTAGCGGTCCAGCAGCCGCTCGGCAATCGCCGCGCACAGTCGCTCGAGGGTCTTGTAGGTGCGCTGCTGGGCGACCAGGTTGGCGGCGTCGCAGACCGAGGCGTAGTCGACGGTGTCCTCGATCCGGTCCGTGATCGTCGCGTCGCACTCGCCGACGTCCAGGCGCAGATCGAGCAGCAGCCGCTGTCCTACCTCGCGCTCGGCCGCTGTGACCCCGACGTGGGTGAACAACGACAGGCCGCTGATCTCGATCGTCACCTCGGGCTCGGAAGCCTCCTCGTCGTCGTCGACGTCGTCGAACTGCTCGTCGGCGTCGTCGTCGGCCATGGGCGATTGACCGTAGCAGCAGCGATCGCCAGCGCATCATGGTTTGCCCCCACGTCGTGGACGCGAAACACCCGCGCTCCGCGGACGTAGGCGAGCACGTTGGTGGCGATCGTGGCCGCGACGCGATCGGCCGGCGGCCGCGCCGTGATCCGCCCCAAGAAGGACTTGCGCGAGGTGCCGATCGCCACCGGATGACCGAGCGCCACGAGCTCGTCCAAGCGGCGCAGCAGCTCGAGGTTGTGCTCGATCGTCTTACCGAAGCCGATCCCCGGATCGAGCATGATCCGCTCGGTCGCGATCCCGCGCGAGCGGGCGAACTCGATCCGCTGGGCGAGAAACGCCCTGACGTCGTTCACGACATCCCCATACCTGGGGTCGTGTTGCATCGTGCGCGGCTCACCGAGCATGTGCATCAGGCAGCAGTCTGCCCCGGACTGCGCGATCACGGTGGCAATCTCCGGATCGCCGCGCAGCGCGGTCACGTCGTTGACGAGCGTCGCACCGGCGCGCAGCGCCGCGTCGGCCACCGCGGCCTTGGAGGTGTCGATCGAGATCTGGGCGTTGCAACCCGCCGCCCGGATTCCCTCGATCACTCCCACCACGCGCTCGAGCTCCTCGGACTCGGACACCGGCGTGGCCCCCGGGCGGGTGGACTCGCCGCCGATATCGAGGATCGCCGCCCCGGCGGCCTCCAGCTCGAGCGCATGGGCGACGGCGGCACAGCGGTCGAGATACAGACCGCCGTCGGAGAACGAATCGGGGGTGACGTTGACGATCCCCATCACTGCGAGCTCGCCGACCGCGGCGGCGGCGACGCAGCTGCTCAAGGCGGATCCTCGTCGGGCCAGCGGCCATGGAGGTCGAAGTAGTCGCGAGCCGCCTCCTCGACCTCGCGATCCCGATTGCTCTGCACGCTCATCCGGTACATCCAGTTGATCATCCAGACGATCAGCGCGACGAGCAGCAGCGCCACGCCCGCGCCGGCTTCGATGCTGCGGCTGGTGAGCTGAACCGACACGCTCGCGTGGCCCAGGACGATCAGCACCACGCCGCCCGCCGCGATCGTCAGCGGCAGCCAGATCCTGGTCACGGTCAGCAGCCGGCCGTCCCGGCGTAGACGATCTCCGGCCTTCATCTCAACTGGGGACGTTACCCGCCCCGATCGCCTCGGCGGCCGGACGGGCCGGTAGCTGGGCGGCTGCCGACGAGCGGCCGGCTCGGGCCCCGCCGACACCTGATATACCGGCAGACATGACCGGCTCCGAGCGATCCAAGTTCACGCCGACGGCGGCCGAGCTCACCCGCCGCACGCTGCTGCGCGGGGCCGCCGGGGGGGCCGCCCTGGTGGCCGGTGCCGGCCTCCCGGCCTGGGCCCGGCCGTCGCGGTCCGGGTGGAGCGTCCTGCGGCCGCCCGACAGCCGTCCCTTCCCCCACCTTCCGGCGGGTCATCCGAGCATGCCCGAGATCGAGCACATCGTCGTGCTGATGATGGAGAACCACTCGTTCGACAACCTGCTCGGGATGGTTGCGCACCAGGTTCCCGGCCGCCGGCAGCTCGACGGGTTCGCCCGCCGTCACGGCCGGATCACCAACTTCAACCGCGACGCGCTCGGGCACCGCGTCTACGCCCAGCCCGCGAGCTCTCCCTGCCAGCTGCCCGCCGTGCCCACCCAGGCCTGGAACCCGTCTCACCAGGCCTACGACAACGGCCGCAACGACGGCTTCGTCAGGGCCAGCGGGCCGGTGGCGATGCGCTACTGGGACAAGGATCTCCTGCCGTTCACCTACTCGCTCGCCCGGCACTACCCGATCGGCGAGCGCTACTTCTGCTCGCTGCTCGGACAAACCTATGGCAACCGCCGCTACTTCTTCGCCGGCACGTCCTCGGGGGTGGTCGACGACAAGGTCGACGCCCTGACCGCCCGGGCCGCCAACGGCACGATCTGGGATCGGCTCGATCAGCATCGGATCGACTGGGGGATCTACTACCAGAACGTGCCGAGCTGGGTGATCGTTCCGGGTGTGCAGACCGCGGCTCGGGCCCCGCGGGTAAGGCTGATGGACCAGTTCTACACTGACGTGGCCGCCGGCAAGCTGCCCCAGTTCACCTTTTTGGATCCGAACTTCACGACGACCTCGGAGGAGAACCCGCAGGACATCCAGGTCGGGGAGCGGTTCGTGGCCGAGGTCGTCCACGCCCTGACACACGCCCCGACGTGGAGGCACACCGCGCTGCTGCTCACCTACGACGAGCACGGCGGCTACTACGACCACGTCCCGCCGCCGCGGGCGATCAAGCCCGACGCGATCGCGCCGATCCAGTCCCCGGACGAGCCGCCGCTGGCTCCCGGCACGTTCAATCGCTATGGCTTCCGGGTGCCCCTGTTCGTCGTCTCCCCGTGGGCTCGCGCGAACTACATCTCAGGGGTGACGCAGGATCACACCTCGCTCACCGCGTTTGTGCAGCGCAAGTGGAACCTGCCCGCGATGACCTTCCGGGACGCCAACGCGCACCCGATGACCGACTACTTCGACTTCAGACGCGCGGCCTTTGCCGAGCCGCCGAGGCTCGCGCGCGCGCCGGGGCTCGGCGCCGGCCTGGCCGAGTGCCACGCCGCGGGCCTGAACCCGCCGCTGCCCGGTCAGCCGTCGGCGCAGATCTCCGACGTCACGCGCTTCCTGGCGCGCTAGCACAGCGTCGCTGCCGCGGACGCAGCGAGTGACGTGTGCGCCAGCACACGAACGAACGAGGACAAAGGCAGCGGCGGTTGGAGGCCGTCAGCTACTCGGCGGTACCGCCGGCCAGGCCTGGGCGGGGCAGCGGGCGCGGAGCGTCACGTCCGGCCCGCTCGGCTGGCGTCCCGGTGATCTCCGGAACCTCGGGCGGCGGCGGCGCCTCAGAACCGAACACGTCCTCCTCCGAGCGCCCGTCAAGCAGCGCCTCGAACTGCTCCTTCTCGATCGTCTCGCGCTTGATCAGGACCTCAGAGAGCTTCTGCAACGAGGGGCGGTAGGTGGTCAGGATCTCCTGGGCCTGGGCGTGGGCGGTCTCGATGATGCGGCGGATCTCGTCGTCGATCTCCCGGGCGATCTCATCAGAGTAGTCGGGCTCGGCCGAGAACTCGCGGCCCAGGAACGGCATCCCGTGGTCGTGGCCGAACACGCGCGGGCCGAGCTTCTCGGACATCCCGAACCGCATCACCATCTGCTTGGCGGTCGCCGTGACCTTCTCGAGGTCATTGGAGGCGCCGGTGGTGATCTCCTCAAAGCAGATCTCCTCGGCGGCGCGGCCTCCCAGGGTCATCGCCAGCGTGTCCTGGAGCTCGGCGCGCGTGGTGAGGAACTTGTCCTCGGTCGGCAAGGAGATCGTGTAGCCGAGGGCCTGGCCCCGGGAGATCACCGAGATCTTGTGGACGGGATCGGAGTTGGGCAGGTAGTGGCCGACGATCGCGTGGCCCATCTCGTGGTAGGCGGTGATCTTGCGCTCCTTGTTGCTCATCACCCGGGTCTTCTTCTCGGGGCCGGCGATCACCCGCATGATCCCCTCCTCGAGCTCGACCTGGGTGATCTCGCGCTTGCCGTGGCGGGCGGCGAGCAGGGCCGCCTCGTTGACCAGGTTGGAGAGGTCGGCGCCGGTGAAGCCGGGGGTCTGGCCGGCCAGGACGTCGACGTCGATCTCCCGCCCGAGCGGCTTGCCGCGGGTGTGGACGTCGAGGATCTTCTTGCGGCCCATGCGATCGGGCCGGTCGACGACGATCTGGCGGTCGAAGCGACCCGGGCGCAGCAGCGCGGGGTCGAGGATGTCCGGGCGGTTGGTGGCGGCGATCAGGATGATGTTGTCCTTCATCTCGAAGCCGTCCATCTCAACCAGTAGCTGGTTGAGCGTCTGCTCGCGCTCATCGTGACCGCCGCCCATGCCGGCCCCGCGGTGACGTCCGACGGCGTCGATCTCGTCCATGAAGATGATGCAGGGGGAGTTCTGCTTGGCCTGCTCGAACAGGTCACGCACGCGCGAGGCCCCCACCCCGACGAACATCTCGACGAAGTCAGAGCCCGAGATCGAGAAGAACGGCACCCCCGCCTCGCCGGCCACCGCCCGGGCGAGCAGCGTCTTGCCGGTGCCGGGCGGCCCGTACAGGAGCACGCCCTTGGGGATTCGCGCCCCCAGGGCCTGGAACTTCTTCGGGTTCTCGAGGAACTCCTTGATCTCGTGCAGCTCCTCGACGGCCTCGTCGACGCCGGCCACGTCCCGGAAGGTGATCTTGGGCGAATCGACCGACATCCGCTTGGCCCGTGACTTGCCGAACGACATCACCTTGGAGCCCCCGCCCTGGACCTGGTTCATCAGGAAGATCCAGAAGCCGATGAAGATCACGAACGGCAGGATGTAGGTCAGCAGCGAGAGCCAGCCGCTGCTCGATGTGCTCTGGACGTCGAGACCGGCGCCGTTGCCGGAAATGTCGTTGCGCGCGTCCTGGATCAAGGTCGGCGCGTAAGAGCTCGGGTAGCCGACCGAGTACTTCTGGCCGGTGGTCAGCGTGACCGAGGCTGAGTTGTCCTTCTGATCCAGCGACATGCTCTTGACATGCTTGCTCTGCAGATCGGTCAGCAGGTTGCCGAACGTCTCCTTCGGCGAGTGGCTCGAGCTGCCGATCAGCTTCTGGGCGAAGAACGCCAGGACGACGACGATCAGGATCGGAAACGCGGCGCTCTTGAAGAACCTGCTCATAACTCATATTCCCTGCATGCGGCCGGCACCGCACGCTCGACTTGTGGCTGGGTACCGGGGATCAGCAAGCGTAGCAGTTGGATTTGCGAGTCCAGCCAGGCCTCAGCCGGCCCCTCACTCCGCCAGCGCCGCGACGTAGGGCAGGTTGCGGTAACGCTCCCCGTGGTCGAGTCCGTAGCCGATCGCGAACCGGTCCGGAATCTCAAACCCCACGTAGCGGGTTTGCAGCTCCACCTTACGCCGCTCGGGCTTGATCAGCAGCGCGCAGACCTCCAGCGTGCGGGGGTTGCGCCCGGCGAGGTTGCGCAGCAGGTACTGGAGCGTCAGGCCGGAGTCGACGATGTCCTCCACGATCAGCACGTCGCGGCCGTCGATCGCCGCGTCGAGGTCCTTGAGGATCCGCACCACGCCCGAGGACTTGGTCGCCGAGCCATAGGAGGCCACGGCCATGAAGTCGACCTCGACCGGAATCTCGAGGTGGCGCATCAGGTCCGAGAGGAAGAACACCGCCCCTTTGAGCACGCCGATCAGCAGCAGATCCTTGTCGGCATAGTCGCGCGAGATCTCCTGGGCCAGCTCGCGGACGCGACGCGTCAGGTCCTCGGCTTCGACGAGGATCTCCCCGATCGCGGCGTCGTCGCTCACGGGTTGGAGTTTATGGGCGTGCGCCCGAACCGCACGACCCCGCGCGTCGCGGTGGCCCGCACCCCGTGGGGCAGGTCCAGGGCGGCCCTTCCCACCTCGCTCATCGCCGCCACCTCGTCGGCGCGTCGCGCCACGCCGGCCGCGGGCTCGCCGGCGGCCGCGTCGGCCAGCCGCTGCACGACCAGCCGGCGCAGGGCGGGATCCAGCTCGCGCAGCCGGGCCACCGAGATCTCCCCGCGCCCCGCCAGCTCAGCGTCCACCCACTGGTCGAGCACCCGCGCCTCGTCGCGCAGGATCTCGGCCACCGCGAGCACGTTGGCTTGGGCGGCCGGGTGCACCGACTCCAGCGCGCGGACCAGATCCTGGCGGATCCGGTTGCGCGCGTAGGCATCGGAGGCGTTGCTCTCGTCTTCGCGCCAGGCCAGGCCGCGTTCCTCGCAGTAGGCCGAGGTCTGCTCGCGCGTGAAGCCCAGCAACGGGCGGATCAGGCGTCCATTGCGCGGAGCCATCCCGAGCAGTGCGCGACGGCTGGGCGAGGAGGCCAGCCGGTAGAGGATCGTCTCGACCTGGTCTGTGGCGGTGTGTCCTGCGGCGACCTCGGCGCCCCGCTGGAGCGCAAGCTGGGTGGCCGCCCCGTAGCGCTGGTCGCGCGCCCAGGACTGCAGGTTTCCGTATTCCAACCCGCCCGTCCGACGCGGCCGGACCACCTTAACGGCCACCCCGAGCCGCTCGCTCAGCTCCCGGCAGTGATGCTCGTCGCCGTCCGCCGCCTCGCGCAGTCCGTAGTTGACGTGCAGCGCGCTGACCGCGCCGGATCCCGCGACTCGGGCGGCGAGATCGAGCAGGCAGGTGGAGTCCCGCCCGCCCGAGTACAGCACCACGACCGGCCGATCGGGCGCCAGCAGTCCGTCACGACGAACTTGGTCGAGCACCGGTCACTCCTCCTCGCGCAGCCGGGCGAGAAAGATCTCGGTCGACTCGTTGAAGCCCTTGAGCTTGACCTCCCCGATCCGTTCGAACTCGAGGTTGGCGCCGGCCTGCTCGACCACCGGGCGGGTGACCAGCACCTCACCCCCGGCGGCCCGGGCCACCACCCGAGAGGCGATGTTGACGTCGCGCCCGTAGTAGTCGCCGTCGCGAAACAGCGCCACGCCGCTGTGAATGGCGATCCGCGGGAGCGGACGGCTGCCCTGCAGGCGCTGAAAGCCGACCGCCCAATCGGTCAGGTTCGCGGCATCCGAGCCGACGATCATCGCCTCGTCGCCGATCGTCTTGATCACCCGGGCGTCCTCGGGCAGGGTGCTCTGCACCGCGTCGACAAACCGCTCCACGGCGTCGAGCGCCGTCAGCTCGCCCTCCTCCTCAGTCAATCGCGTGTAGCCGGTGAGGTCGGCGAAGCCGATCGTCACACGCACTCGTCCGAGGTCGATCGAGGTCCCGTCGAGGTCGTCCTCCATGTGGCCCACCACGTCCTGCTCGACGAAGTGCTGCAGGTAGCGCTGGTGGACCTGGTCGAGCACCGGCCCGGCCAGCGGCAGGACCTCGCGCGAGATCACCCGCATCTGGTCGGCCGTCTCCATCCCGGTGGAGCCCGAGCGCAGCAGCGGCTCGTGCACGTACAGATGAAACAGGCGCACTTCGGCGTCGGCGATCCTTGCCATCGCCTGTCCATAGACGCGCACAAGCTGCAGCAGCGCGACGAGCGGGAAGCCGGTCTCCAGCACGGCGGCCACGTAGCGCAGCAGCTGGACCTCGTCCTCGGAGATCATCGACGCGGCGCCGGCGTTGAGGCCGAGGCCGCCGACCAGCCGCTCGGCGAGACCCACATCGATCCCAGTGTCCCGCGCCGCCTGCTCGATGGTCACCCGTTGCTGGTCAGAGGGGAACAGCTCCTCGAGGAAGCCGAAGGCGAGCCGCCCCTCTTCGGTCGCCCGCTTGATGTCTGACAGCGAGTGCCCGCGTTCGCGCATCCGGGCGACCACCCGCGCCTGGCCGATCGCCGGTGCGGTCCAGGCTCCCTGGTACTGCGGGACCATCCCCTGGCGCACCCATCGCCGCAAGGTCGCCGGCTGCACCCCGACGCGGCTGGAGGCCTCTGCGAGCGTCACCGTGACGCCTCCCCGGCCGGCTCAGCAAGTCGGCGGCGGGGTCTCGTGAAGTGCGGGGCCCCGCCGCCCGCGGACGCTACGGCCCGCTGCGTCGGCCGTCGGCGCTCGTCACGTTTCCGGCGGCGCCTCGCGGTCGCGCGCTGCGGCGCGGCCACGCTCCGGCCTGTTGCCTTGCCTGATCTCGTAGGTCTACTCGCCATCCGGCGAAAAGTCAATTGCGCGTGCGGACCAGATGCCGCGGTCCGGCGATCAAAGCGCCAGGTGCGGGTAATCCGAGGCGACCATCTCCCGGTAGCGCTCGAACAGAGGCTTGGTGATCGGGATGATCGCCAGCGCCGCCTTCACGTCACCTCCGGTCTTGATCCGGCGCCGGGCGATCGCGATCGCCACGTTCTCCTTGCCCTGGAAGTATCGGTTCGCCGTCTCCGAGCTCATCGTCATCATCACCTTCGGCTTCCAGGCGATCTCGTCGGACCACTCCCAAACCAGGTTGGGCTCCTCGGGGGCGCCGGCGCGGACGTTGACCACCAGGTCGAGATCGGTGAACTCGAAGCGCTGCGGCGTGTCGGCGTCGCGCAGCCTCGGGCCCATTCCCGGGTCCTCGCTCATCAGCATGAAGGTCCGGTCCATCACCTCCCGGAACTCCTTCGACGACCTGAAGTCCGCCATCCGAGCGCGGAGTCTAACCTCGCGCGTCGATGGCGGACACGATCCACCTGCTGCCCACGGCCGCCCTGGCCGATCGGGTCCTGCTCCCGGGTGATCCCGGGCGCGCCCTGCGGCTCGCCCAGTCGCTGCTGAGCGAGCCGAAGATGTTCAACCACAACCGGGGCCTGTGGGGATACACGGGAACCGCCGTCGACGGTCAGCCGCTCACGATCCAGAGCACCGGGATGGGTGGACCGAGCTCCGCGATCGTGATCGCCGAGCTGGACGACCTCGGCGCGAAGACGGTGGTCCGAGTCGGCACCTGCGGGGCGCTGCACGGCTCACTCGTGCTCGGTCAGCTGCTGATCGCCACCCACGCGATCGCCGCTGACGGCACCAGCCGCGCACTCGGCGCCGGTGAGCGGGTGACGGGCGATCCCGAGCTGCTGCGCTGCCTCGAGGCCGGACCGGACGGGACCGCATCCGGCACGGTCGTCTGCAGCGATCTGTTCTATGACTGCCCGGACGGTCAGGAACATCGGTGGCTGACCGCCGGTGCTCTGGCCGTCGAGATGGAGACCGCCACGCTGTACACGCTTGCCGATCGGCGCGGGCTTCGGGCGGCATCGCTGCTGGTTGTCTCAGACGTGATCCTTCCGGACCGAGTACGCATCGACACACAGGCGCTGCACGCGGCGGAGCGGCGGATGGGCGAAGCGGCTCTGCGGGCGCTGACTCAGCTGAGCGACGCCTGAGCGCAGCCTGGGCGCGTCAGCCGGTGGACTTCGGCCTGCGGGCGCCCGTGCGAGCGGTGGACTTGCGCGGGCTGGAGCCTGCGGTGGACTTGCGCGGGCTGGAGCCTGCGGTGGACTTGCGCGCGCTGGAGCCTGCCGAAGGCTTGCGCCCGCTGGAACTTGCGGAAGGTTTGCGCGTCCCGGATCGGGCCGGAGTTGGGCGGGCGAGCGAGGATTCGAGCCGCTCCAGGGCGGCTTCGATCCTGGTCAGGCGCTCTTCGAACCGCTGCCCAGCGCTGGCGCCGTCCAGCCGTCCGTCGAGCCGGTCAAGCCCGTCCTCGATTCCCTCCAGGCGCTGCGAGACGCTGCGAACTCGCCGCGTCAGCCGCTCCAGGTCGCTGGCCGAAGGCAGGTTGAACGCCCCCATCGCGACTTCCTGCGCGCGCATCGCCCGCTCGCGGGTTTCAAATGCGGCCGAGAGCGCGCCGCTGACGACCGGGCTCTCGAGCAGCTCCTGGGCAAGCTTGCCGATCGCCTCCTCGCCCTGGCGGGTGACCCGGCCCTTGAAGCTCTGTTCATCACTCATCGAGGGGAACTCTACAGCGCGCCACGGCCTGGAGCCTGGGCACGCGCCTTGTGCCGGGGCACAGCGCCGGCCACCTACGTCCGTCCGACATCGGTGCCTCGGTGCATCACGCGCTCGCGCTCGCACGCGTGCGCGGGCGCGGGCGGAACGAAACCCCGCCCTGCAGCGCGCGAGCGCGGCGACGACCCGCCGCACCTGGCCGAGGAATCGTCCCACGGCGGGTGGCGGTGCTGCCGACTGATGCTCAGGCTCAACTAGAAGCTGAGTATAGCCAAAATAGGGGCGATCCCGCTCTGCTCGCGGGCTGAAGCGCACCGACGGCGACCGGACGCCCATGGGATCGTCGTCGGCCGGGGGTGGATCGGCGGGCGGCTCGGGCTCTACGGTTCGGCGTTGCAAAGCTCCGGACCAGTCAGTAGCGTGCTCGCCACGTCGCAAACGGCCTGTTGCGCAAACGGGAGAAACGTGGAGGAGAAGGGCAATTTTGCTCGATAGGCGGAAGCTGTGCAGGATGCTGGCGCTGGCGGCGGCGATGCTCGTCGTCTCCGGCATCGCTGCGCTGCCGAGTGCCTCCGCGGATTCCTGCACGGTGAAGGTCACGATCTTCGGGGGTCAGACGTTCACGTTCACCAACGTCCCCTCGGACACGCCGATCCGAGACCTGAAGCTGCCGGTCCCGGGCTCGCTCATCGTGTCGTCAAGCAAGTCGTGCGGACCAGCCACCACGAATACCAACAGCACGACGAACCCGTCCCTCGGGTCGACGAGTACCAGCCCCTCCTCCTCCACCACGACGTCGCAGTCCTCAAGCTCGACCTCGAGTTCAACCTCCACGTCGTCGTCTTCGTCGTCGTCTTCGTCTTCGTCCACGTCGACCCGACCCTCGAGCACGCCGGCACCCATCCGCCGGCGGGTGCAACCCTCCTCCTCTCACCATCCAAAAGCGAACCCGCCGCACCAGAACAAGGCAAAGACCAAGAACAAGGCGAAGGCCAAGAACAAGGCGACGGTCAAGACCAAGGCCAACACGAAGCCGACCGCGAACCAAGGCCCGAACGGCAAGGGAGTCCCCAAGGCGTCGACCCCCAGCTTCTCGCTGTCGCTGCCTGGCCCGGCCCCGATCGGCGTGCCGAACTTCTTCATTGACTCGTTCCGGATCCCGCCGTTCTTGATCCCGATCTATCAGGCAGCGGGAATCGAGTACCAAGTGCCGTGGCAGGTGCTGGCCGCGATCAACGAGATCGAGACCGACTATGGGCGCAACCTATCGGTCTCCTCTGCCGGTGCAGTGGGCTGGATGCAGTTCCTCCCCTCCACCTTCAAGGCATGGGGCGTCGACGCCAACGGTGACGGGATCGCCGACCCCTACAACCCCGTCGACGCGATCTTCACCGCCGCCCGGTACCTGCACGCCGCCGGCGCGTCTAACAGCCTCTCGACCGCGATCTTCGCCTACAACCACGCGTCCTGGTACGTGCAGTCGGTTCTCCTGCGCGCCAAGCTGATCGGCGGCATCCCGTCGCAGCTGATCGGGGCTCTCACCGGACTCGTCCAGGGTCACTTCCCGGTTGCCGCTCCCGCCAAGTACGCCGACAACTCGGTGGTCAGCTTGGCCAAGCATCGGATCAAGGGCTCCAATGCGGCGATCGCGATCGATTCGAGCCCCGACAGTCGCGGGACCTCGATCTTCGCCAAGCAGGGCGCCCCGGTGATCGCCGTCAACGACGGCAAGATCGTCAAGATCGGTCAGAACGCCAAGCTCGGTCGCTACGTCAAGCTCCAGGATGCCACCGGGAACATCTACACCTACTCGCAGCTGGGCACCGTGTCCAAGAGCTATCCGGTGCCCAAGCCGGTGAAGATTACCGCGCGCGAGATCGCCAAGGAGCTCTCGGCCCCCCAGCTCCGGGCCCCCACCGCGCCGGCCTCGGCAGGCTCGCAGGCGACCCCGTCGGCCGCGAACACCGTGCGCAACGTGACCAAGGCGATGGCCCTGAGCGCAAAGAGCGGCGCCACCGGGGCGGCGCCGGCCGCGCGGACCCGCTCGTCGGCGCCGATCACGTTGCCGGTCACGCCGGCCCCGGTGGCGCAGGCCTCGACCCCCCAGGTCACCGCGCCGCTGGTCAAGGAGCGGCTGTTTGCGAACCCGTCCCGGGCAGCCTCCTACGCGGCGGGCGGCGACCTCCAACTAAAGAGCTCCACTCAGCAGATCTCGAGCTTTGAGAACTACTTCTCCGACGCGCTGCACCTCGGTCGCAGTCAGTACGCGCTCAAGCCGCTCAAGGCCGGGGCGATCGTGGTCGCCGGGACGATCCTCGGCCGCATCGGCGGCGCTTCCCAGGGCGTCTCCTCTCATCTCTACTTCACGATCCAGCCCGCCGGCAAGAACGCCCCGGACATCGACCCCAAGCCGATCCTCGACGGCTGGAAGCTGCTCGAGGCCACCGCGGTCTACCGCGCGGCGGGCGTGGACCCGTTCTTCGGGCCGGGGGCCAAGAACCCCACGGTCGGACAGGTCCTCCTGATGTCCAAGGAGCAGCTCACCGAGCGCGTGCTCCAGGATCCCCACGTGCAGATCTACAACTGCGGTCGCCGGGACATCGCCGCCGGCCTGATCGATCGTCGGGTGCTGGCCACGATCGAGTTCCTGGTCGCATCTGGCCTGAATCCCGACGTCACCGGCCTCGCCTGCGGCCACAGTCTCACGGGCTCCACGGGCACCGATGCAGCCGGAGCCACAGGCGACAGCGTCGACATCTCCCAGATCAACAACATCCCGGTCCTCAGCCACCAGGGTCCCGGCTCGATTACCGACATCGCGATCCGCCGGCTGCTGACTCTCCAGGGCAGCATGCAGCCCGACGAGATCATCAGCACGCTGGCGTACAAGGGCCAGCCCAACACGCTCGCGCTGCCTGACCACAACAACCGGCTCCAGATCACCTTCACACCCCAGTACGGCGCCAACAAGAAGCTCTCCAACCAGATCAGGAGCATCCTGCAGCCCGGACAGTGGGTCCAGCTGATCAATCGCATCAGCCAGATCCCAGAGCCCGTCGTGCCGATCGCGCCCAGCAAGTACGCGATCCGCACCCACCAGCACTGAGGGCAACCGGCCCGCGCCGCCTTGAGCGCGTCCTCGCTCCTATTTCGCTTCAGCCAGGCCGAGTTTCCCTGGCCGCTGGGACCCCCGGACGGTCGTTACCTGTTGCGTCCAGACGGCGATCCAGACGCCGCCGCGTCCCACGTGATCGTGTTCGCCACGCTCGGCGCCCTCGAGCGCCGCCGGCTGTCGGCGCTGCGCAAGCAGCGCGACGCGCCGCCCCAACCGGGGCCAACCCCGGTGACGACGGGGCGAGCGACGATCATCGAGACCGAAAAGCCCCTGGCTGACGCCGAGCGTGCGCAGGCCTGGCTGAACGCCGCCGGCGAAGCCGAGCTCGAGGCCGGCCTGGCCGTGCTCAACCGCGCCCTGCACGCCTTCCGCCTGGTCACCGCCGATCCCGATCTCCATACCGTCGCGCGCCGGCAGGCGCTGGTCGCCCGGATCGGCTTCGGAGCCGGCGAGCAGGTCGCGGACGGGCTGTGGACCAGCGCGCGGGAGCTCGTGGCCGTGGCGGTGCGCAGCCGGCGGTCGCGCGTCCTGCACCCCCAGGCGCGGCTGGCCGCCGTGCTCGGCGCCCGCGAGTCGCCGCTGGCCTGCGAGGAGCTGACACTCCGCGCGCGGCTCGATCTGGACCACGACCGCGAGCGCGAGGCGGCGCTGCAGCTTCTGGTCGCTCTCGACGCAGCGCTCGCCGAGTTGCCGGGCGAACCGGATTCTGACCCGCTGAGGGGCCGTTTGGATGAGCTGCGCGGCCGCCGCGAGTCCGTCGTCGCCGCCGCTCAGTCTGCGCTGGGCGGAGCGCTGGACGAGCGCGGCCGCCAGGCGGTCAGCTTCACCCTGGAGCGGATCGAGGCGGCGTTGCGGGCGCGGGCGGTGCAGAACGCCTGACCTATCCTGAGCGGGCTTCGCCTGGGACGATGAGCCAGCTCGGACACACGCTGAGGGTCGATTGGACGCATGGGATGGGTATCGTGGACAGATGATCGAATTGGGCGCGTTGGCTCCTGATCGGTGACCGGTAAGCCACCGCGCTAGCCGACCGTCAGCGGTGGCGTCGGGACATCATCAGTCATCTCGGCGACTTCCCGCGCCAATACGGCGCGCTGGAGAGCGCCATGGGCGCGTTCGGCCGTGACTTCGACTTGGCCGAGTTCAAGCAGGGCTTCGACACGGCCGATGACCTGGAGCTCTACAACCGCGTTCAGGCCGGCGAGCGGGCGATGGGCCGGGTCCAGAACTACGTCGCGGAGCTCGCCGAGGCGGGGACGAAGCTCGCAGCATTACCGAGTCCTCCTGTAGCGGGCCAGGGGTCGCGAGCCGAGCAGGCGTTTCAGGCCTTGAGAGATGTCGGAGTCATCAGCCGGGCGCTTTGCCGGCGCCTGGTGCAGGCGCAAGCGGCGAGGACGCGGATCGAGCACGGCTATGTCCAGACGCCGGCGGGAGACGTCCATCGTGCTACCGAGCTCGTGCGCGAATCCGCCCGCGAGTTCATTCGCATCTATCGCGTCTGGATCGAACCTCACCTCGACCCCAGCGACGTGTGAGCGAGGCAGGATGGGGACGTCCCGCATGCCGACGACCGTTCTCGAAAGTGTTCGCTCGGACCCGGACCGCGAGCGCGGCGAATGGGTCGAGCGTCTCCCGGACACGGTGGCGCAGCTCGCGGCGCGGTTCTTTGACCGTCGGTGAGCCCTATCAGCGCGGGGGCCAGCGCTCGTGTACGACGCCGACATCTGGGGGGACACCAGCGTCCTGTTGCTCGAGCGCTGCCGGCCTGGCACGCCGCTGCCAGCTGCGCCGCTGCGGTGGTGGCGACCGCGCTCAACGACCCTCGAAGCGGGCGGGGCGCTTCTGGAGGAACGCCGCGATGCCCTCGCGGGCGTCGGCGGACGCGAACACCTCGGCGAAGCTCTGCTTCTCGGCCTCGATCCCGGCCTCCAGGTCGCCGGCGGCGGATACGCGCTTGATCTGCTGGATCGACAGGGGCGCCTGACTGGCCAGCTTGCGGGCCCAGGCCAGCGCCGTATCGAGCAGCTCGTGGTCGGCCACGACGCGCGTGGCCAGGCCCAGCTCACGGGCCTCCCCCGCGTCGATCGCCTCACCGATCAGGTTGAGCTCGAGCGCCTTGGCCTCACCGACCAGACGGGGAAGGCGCTGGGTGCCCCCGAAGCCGGGAAGGATGCCGAGGTTGATCTCGGGCTGAGCGAAGGTCGCCGACTCGGCCGCGATCCGGAAGTCGCAGGCCATCGCCAGCTCGCAGCCGCCGCCGAAGGCCAACCCGTTCACCGCGGCCACGGTGGCGACGCTCGAGCCCTCCATCTCGCGCAGCAAGCCGTGCATGTCGTCCAGCAGCTCCCGGCCGGCCGCGGCGTCCATCGTGGTGAACGCCTTGATGTCCGCCCCCGCGCAGAACAGCATCGGGTTGGCCGACGCGAAGATCAGCACGCGAATCTCACCACCGGCGAGCACGGTGTCCCACAGCGTCCGCAATGCCCGGACGACCTGGGGGGAGATCGAGTTGGCCGGGGGACGATCCAACCAGGCGATCGCCGTGTCGCCACGGGTCTCGAGCTTGACCGGTCTGTCCTCCCAGCCGCTGTCGGGCCTGGCGTAGGGGTAGAAGCCCTGCCCGCTCTTGACCCCGAGCCGGCCCTGGGCGACCAGGCGGCGCAGGATCGTCGGGGGCTCGAAGCTCTCGCCCCACTCAGCGGCGGCGCGCTCGAGCCTGCCCAGCAGCCCGTCGAGGCCGAGCTGATCGGCGCGCTGCAGCGGCGGCGGGATGATCCCCGCCCCCGCCATCATCCCCAGGTCGATGTCCTTGAGCGACGCGACACCCTCCTCGAGCACCAGGCAGCTCTCGACGAAGGCCTTGAGGGTGAAGCGGTCAATCAGCGCCTCGGCGTCGAAGGAGGGCTCAGCCGTGCTCATAGAAGCCCCGCTTGGTCTTGGCGCCCAGGTTCCCCGCCGCCACCAGCTCCCGCATTCGCCGGTGGACGAAGAACCGATCGCCGTAGGACTCCCGCAGGTGCTCGGCGACGTGCAGCACCGTGTCGAGCCCGAGCAGGTCGGCGAGGTAGAACGGCCCCATCGGGGCGACCGTCGAGTCGGCCACGACACGGTCCAGCTCCTCGATCGAGGCTCCGGTCTGCTCCTGAAAGCGCCACAGCTCTGAGACGCTCGAGTTGAGGATCCGGTTGACGACGAACCCGGGTGCCTCACCACAGCGAATCGGCAGCTTGCGAATCGCCTGGGCGAAGTTGGCCGCCGCCTGGGCGGTTTCGGCGGAGGTGTCCTGCCCCTCGACCACCTCGATCAGCCGCGTCACCGAAGCCGGATAGAAGAAGTGAAAGCCGACCACCTTGTCCGGACGGCCGGTGACCTCCCCCATCTCGGTGATCGACAGTGACGAGGTGTTGGAGGCCAGGATCGCCTGCCCGGGGGTGGCCTCATCCAGCTCCGAGAACACGGCCTGCTTGACCTCCATCCACTCGGGCACCGCCTCGATCACGAGGTCGACGTCGCCGAAGGCGTCATAGCTGGTCGTGCCGCGGATTAGCGCCAGCTTGCGCTCGAGCTCGGCCGGCTCGAGCTTGCCGGCGTTGACGCTGCCCTGCCACAGCGCGCGGGCCTTCTCGACCCCCTGATCGACGCGCTCGCGCTCGACGTCCTTGAGCACCACGGGAATGTCGGAGTTGGCGATCGTGTAGGCGATCTCCCCGCCCATCGTGCCGGCGCCGACCACGGCGGCCTTGAAGACGAACATGAGCCTCCCGCTCGGTCGTGCTTTGCGTTACGTGGGCACCTTAGTCTTTCGCCGCCACGCGCTCGACGAAGCGGGTCAGCGTGTGCCCCAGCGAAGTGAGCATCGCCCGCCGGATGAAGAGCCGGTCGACCACCGCCGAGACGATCGAGCGGCGCACGAGCTCGTACTCGAGCGCGAGCGAGACCTCGATCCCGTCCCCGGCCCCCACGAAGCCGATCGTCTGGCGCCCGCGGATCGAGGGATCGTCCACCGCCACCGTCTGGCCCCGCCGCGGCTCATAGGCCGTCACCCGCTCGGTCACCCGGCCGCGCCCGGCGGGCCCCGACTCCCAGACCACGCTGGCGCCGACGCCGGGCCAGTCGCCGCAGACCTCGATCACCCGGTCGCACCCATCGACCCAACTCGTCCAGCGGGTGGTGTCATACCAGCAGCGCTCCGCCTCGGAGATCGAGACCGCCAGCCGTCGAGTCACGGTCACAGCACGCATCTCGACGATTCTCCCGCCTCAGACCGGGTGCGGGAGTAGGCTCCCTCTCCGATGGCCGAGAACCTGCCCGAAGCGCTGGCGCCGTATCCCCAGATCTCGTCCAAGGCCTACGAGCACCCGGCCGACCGCGCGGCCACCGCGGCCCTGAAGGCGGTCCCGATGCTCGACATGGTGGTTCGCAAGCTGGTCGAGTTTCGGTACGAGCGAGCCCTGCGGCAGTTCTATCTCGGCAACTCGGTGAAGGTCTCCGAGCGCCAGCTCCCGGACCTGTGGGCGTCCTACCGGGGCGTCGGCCAGATCCTGGACATGCCGGATGAGTACGACCTGTATGTCAGCTCCTCGATCCAGTTCAACGCGCAGACGATCGGCTCCCAGAGCCCGATGATCGTCTTCGGCGCCGGGCTGCTGGAGAAGCTCGGGCCCGGCGAGCAACGGGTGGTGGTCGCGCACGAGCTCGGTCACATCCTCTCTGACCACGTGCTGTACATGACCGCGCTGGACATCCTCTTGCGCGCCGGGGGAAACCTGCCGTTGATGCTGGGGTTGCCGGTGAAGGCCGTGCAGGCAGTGCTGCTGGAGTGGATGCGGGCCGCAGAGCTGAGCTGCGACCGCGCCGCCACGCTGGCCGTCCGCGACCCCCGCATCGTCTGCCGGACCCTGATGGTGACCGCCAGCGGCCTGCACGCCGACCAGCTCGATCTCGACGCCTTCATGGCGCAGGCGATGGAGTACGAGAGCTGGGAGGACTCCCACGATCGCGTGCGGCGCTTCTTCAACGAGATCGGCGCCACGCACTCATACGCCGTACGCCGCGTCTCAGAGGTCATGAAGTGGGTCCAGAGCGGCGAGTACGACCGGATCGCCCGCGGCGAGTACCGCCGCCGCGGCGACGACACCGACGTCCGTGAGGAGGCCGGCGACGCGATGGAGTTCTACGCCGAGCGCTTCCGCAGCCTGTTCCGCGAGATCGGCGACAACGTCACCAACCTCGGATCACAGGTCGGCGACGTGAGCCAGCAGGTCGCCGACTGGTTGCGCAATCGCGGCGGCTCGGGCCGGCAGGGCTGAGCGCGGGCCGCAGCGGCGGCGTTGCGGGGGCAACGGGGCGCCCGCGGTGGGGGCCGCGCGGCGGCGACGGCGCGGACCAGAGCGCGCTGGAGGCCGAGGTGCCACCAATCCCGCGGTCGCGTCTTTGGCAGCCGAGTGGACGCCGGAGCCCGCGGCGGAGCGCTGCCGCGCACTCGGAGGCCATCCCGGCTCGCCCTTGACAAAAGAACAGTTGCGATATATCGTTGACGCATCGTTACTGATCAACCAAAGGAAGCGAACCACGTATGTCCTGTTTTTCATACGCACAAGCAGGACCCGGGCGCGGAGCCTGGGGACGTAAATCGCACCATCATCGCCACGGCCCGCCCCCTTGGGCGTTCGCCCGCGGCGAGGGCCGGCACGGTCGGCCGTCGCCGGAGGAGCTCGAGGAGCTGATCGCGCTGCGGCGCATGGGCGGAGGATCGTTCGGCGGTCCCGGCCCGTTCGGCCGCGGGCCCCGAGGCCGGGGACGCGGCCGCGCCCGGCGCGGTGACGTCCGGCTGGCGCTCCTGCGCCTGCTCGCCGAAGCGCCGAGCAACGGCTATCAGCTGATGCAGACGATCGAGGAGCGCAGCGACGGTCGGTGGCGCCCGAGCCCCGGCTCGGTCTACCCGACGCTCGCCCAGTTGGAGGACGAGGGCCTGATCGCAACCACTCAGTCGACCGACGCGCGTCAGTTCGAGATCACCGGCGCCGGCCGCTCGCATCTCGAGACCCGCTCGCAGGAGCCGGCTCCGTGGGAGCCGACCGGCGAGGTCGGCGAGAACGCCCTGACCGAGATCGGACCGCTGGTGATCGGACTCGGCAAGGCCGCCTGGCAGGTCGCCTCGACCGGCGACGAGCGCCAGCGGGAGCGAGCAGTCCAGTTGCTGTCTGAGACCCGGCGCAGCCTCTACCGGATCCTCGCCGAGGATCCCGAAGGGTCCGAGGACCCCGAGGAGTCGGCGGGCTAACGTTCACCGGGCAGATGTCAATCACAGAGCCTGACGGAAACCCGGCCCCAGCGATCATCGTCCGGGACCTCGTCAAGAGCTTCGGCGAGGTCCAGGCGGTGCGCGGCGTCGGGTTCGAGGTCGCCGCCGGCGAGGTGTTCGGCTTTCTGGGCCCCAACGGCGCCGGCAAGACGACGACCATCAACATGCTCTGCACGCTGGTCAAGCCCACTTCGGGGGAGGCCAGCGTGGCGGGGCACGATGTGGTCTCAGAGCGCGACGACGTGCGGCGCAACATCGGCCTGGTGTTCCAAGACCCGACCCTCGACGGCTATCTGACTGCGCAGCAGAACCTGCGCCTGCACGCCGAGCTCTACGGGGTGCAGTCCAAGCTGGTGGTACCCCGGATGCAGCAGGTGATGGAGATGGTCGGCCTGTGGGAGCGAAAGGACTCCGTGGTCAGCACCTTCTCGGGCGGCATGCGCCGCCGGCTGGAGATCGCCCGGGGTCTGATGCACTCCCCCCGCGTCCTGTTCCTCGACGAGCCGACGATCGGTCTCGACCCTCAGACGCGGCGCTCGATCTGGACCTACATCCGCGAGCTCAAAGAGCGCGAGGAGATCACCATCTTCATGACCACCCACTACATGGACGAAGCCGAGTGGTGTGACCGGATCGCGATCATGGACCACGGCGAGATAGTCGCACTCGATTCGCCGGAGACGCTCAAGGCCGGAGTCGGCCATGACCGCGTGACGATCCACACCGCCGACGATGAGACGGCGATCGCCGCCCTGGCCGAGAGGTTTCAGATCGAGGCGCGGATTGCCGACGGAGCGGTCACCTTCGGCGTCCCGGCCGGCGAGGAGTTCGTGCCGCGGCTGTTCGCCGAATGGGACCCCGCTCACCCGCCGATCCGCTCGGTGAACGTCTCGCGCCCGACGCTCGACGACGTCTTCATGTCCTACACCGGAAGCACGATCCGAGACGCCGAGGAGGACCAGTCCAAGCACCGCAACCGGGTGATGATGCAGATGATGAGCGGCGGAGGTCGACGATGAGTACCACGACTGACCGCATCGACGAGAGCGAGCCCGTCCGGGAGCCGCGCCCCGAGGTCGTCCGGGTCACGGTCCCCAAGCGCAGCTTTGCTTCCGAGCTGCGGGCGATCCGGATCGTCTGGCGCCGGGAGCTGATCCGCTTCCGAGCCGACCGGTTGCGGATCGTCACCTCGCTCGTGCAGCCGCTGCTGTTCCTGTTCGTGCTCGGCGCCGGTTTGCAGCGACTGTCGAGCGCCGGGACCCACGGGGTGCAGCTGAAGACCTTCATCTACCCCGGGATCCTGTGCATCGCGGTCATGTTCACCGCGATGTTCTCGGCCGCCTCGATCGTCTGGGACCGGGAGTTCGGCTTTCTGCGCGAGATGATGGTCGCGCCGGTTCGCCGCAGCTCGATCGTGATCGGCAAGTGCCTCGGCGGCGCCACGGTGGCCGGCTTTCAGGGCGTGATCGTGATCTGCCTGGCCGGGCTGGTGCACGTCCCCTACGACCCGCTGCTGCTGCTCGGGATCTTCGCCCTGCAGCTGCTGCTGGCCTTCTCGATCACGGCGTTCGGAGTGATGATCGCGGTGCGGATCAAGCAGATGCAGTCGTTCATGGGCGTGATGCAGATGATCGTGATGCCGATGTTCTTCATCTCCGGGGCGCTGTTTCCGGCCTCCGGGCTGCCGGGCTGGCTCACCGTGCTCAACCGGATCGATCCGCTCACCTACGCCGTCGACCCGATGCGCCGACTCGTATTCGACCACCTGACCATCTCTCCCGCGGCGCGCCAAGCCCTCGACCCGGGGGTTACGTGGTGGGGGTGGCACGTTCCCGGCCTGCTGGAGGCGGGCGTGATCGCCGCGCTCGGCCTCGTGATGCTGGCGATCGCGATCTGGGAGTTCAGCGCCACCGAGTAATCGGCCGCTGGGCGTCCAGCACCACCGATTGATCAGTCGCCCGGGTCACCGCACGTAGCGGTGATACGCCGCAACCCAGTCTGAGGCGATCACCCGCTGGGCGGCGGCCAGAGTCGTCTTGCCGCCGCAGACCCGCGTGCAGCCGGTTCTCGAGCGCGTCCTTGTCGTTGGGGCTGGAGGGGTGGGCGGGATTGTTTCACCACAGGTTGCGCGGGTCGTTGCGGGCTCCGCCGAGCTCGAGCGACACGAGATGGTCGCACTCGTAGTCGTGCAGGGGGCTGTGGTCGCCGTAGGCGGCGAGACTCGCCCGCTTCTCGGGCTCGGTCACCGACTCGGGGGGGCCGGACGCTCTCGCTGTGGCCCGACCGGCAGATCGTGCTACGAAGATCGCCCTGCGTTACCGCCGGGTCGATCGCGCCTGGGGTACAGCGGGGCGCAAATGTGCGCGGTCGGTGCGACCGGGGCCAGAGACCAGGCCCTCGGGTGCAGCCACGCTCGGCATCCGGCCTCGCCGATCGTGCCGCACCCGAGTCATCCGGCTCAGGCGGCCCCTAATCCTCAGGCGTTGACGCCGGCCTCTTCGCGCACGTCGCCCCGACGCGGCAGCAGGGTCTCGCGCGCGATCACGAGCCGCTGGATCTGGGCCGTGCCCTCGTAGAGCTGGAGGATCTTGGCGTCCCGCATCAGCTTCTCCACCTTGTACTCCTTGATGAAGCCGTAGCCGCCGTAGACCTGAACGGCGTCGGTGGTGACCTCCATCGCGGTGTCCGCGGCAAACCGCTTGGCGTGTGAGGACTCGAGCGTGTTGCGCCGCCCCTGATCGAGCAGGACGGCCGAGTTCCAGGTGGCCAGGCGCGCCAGGTGCACCTTGGTCGCCATGTCGGCGATCATGAATTGGATCGCCTGGTGCATGGCGATCGGCACGCCGAACTGGACGCGCTCCTTGGAGTAGTTGATCGCGAACTCCATCGCCGCGCGGGCTACCCCGACGCCCATCGCGGCCACGCCCGGGCGCGTGCGGTCCAGCGTCATCATCGCGATCTTGAAGCCCTTGTTCTCCTCGCCGACGAGGTGGTCGAGTCCGATCTCGACGTCGTTGAAGGAGATCGTCGCGGTGTTGGACGCCCGCTGGCCCATCTTGTCCTCGTGCTTGTCGACCACGACCCCGGCGTCACGCGGAACGATAAAGCAGGAGATCCCGCGGTGGCCGGCCTCCTTGTCGGTCTTGGCGTAGACCGTGTACCAGTTGGCGTACTCGCCGTTGGTGATGAAGCACTTGGAGCCGTTGATGATCCACTTGTCACCCTTGCGCACCGCGGTCGTCTTCATTCCGGACACATCGGAGCCGGCGTCGGGCTCGGTCAGGCAGAAGGAGGCCAGCAGCGGCGCCTCGGAGAGACGGCCGAGGTACTCCCGCTTGAGCTCATCTGAGGCGGCCAGCATCACCGGAGCGGTGGCGAGGCTGTTACAGGACAGCGAGGTGCCGATGCCCGAGCAGCCCCAGGCGATCTCCTCCTCGATGATCACGCCGTCGAGGACGTCGAGTCCCGGCCCGCCGTACTCGGAGGGAAGGTGGTTATTCATCAACCCCAGCTCCCAGGCCTTGTCGAGGATCTCACCGGGCCAGGTGCCGTCCCGGTCGTAGTCCCAGGCGACCGGCCGGATCTCCTTCTCGGCGAAGTCGTGCGCCATCTCGCGCATGCTCTGCTGCTCGTCGGTGAGCGTGAAATCGACCACTTTGGATTTCTCCTTGAATTATCGATTGACTAGTCAGTCAATCCTCTGTTATGAGGGTACTCCATAGCCGGCGGAGGGCAACACGGCTCCTGGCCCCCGGATTTGACAGTCGATTTACCGGTGCTGCGACAATTCGCATATGCAGAGCGCCTTCGGCACCGTGGTCTTCGTCGTCGCCGGTGTCGGCGTGGTGGGCGCGATCGCGGCGCTGGCGTTGAGCGGTCAGACCTGGGATGAGTACGGCAAGAACCATCTCCTGCTCGACGCCGACTCCGCCCGCGACGCTTCGTCTGGCTCGCCGGCTGCGGTGCTCGAACGCGACGAGGAGATCCGGGAGATGCTCGGGGCGCGTAACGCCCGGCGGCGGCGCCGGGGTGAGCCCGAGATCGACGTCGAGCGGGAGCTGAGGCGACTGACGGCGGCGGCCCCGCAGATCGATACCGGGCTGCGCGAGGAGATCCGGGACCTGGTGATCGCCCGCAATCATCGCCGCGCGCGCCAGGGCAAGCCGCCGCTCGACGTGGAAACGGAGATCGAGCGCGAGATCGCCAGCCTCAGCGGCGTCTAGAGGCGCGCTGGGCTGTAGGCTGCATTTTCGATGGCCGAGCTACGCCGAGTCGAGCTGGACGAGTTGATCAACCGTCCGGGGACCTACTTCCATCCTCAGACCGAGGTCCTGCTGATCGTCGATGACTCACCCGAGATCGACGCCGAGATCTTTGGCGAGCAGGGTCTCGAAGTCGCCGAGTGGGTTCTGATCTCCGACGACACGCCGGTCGACGAGCACCGTCGCGACGAGCTGCTGGAGTCGTTCGCCGTCCATCATCAGCCGGGCGCACTTGCGACCGACGAGGAGGATGAGGTGCAAGAGGACGAGCTCGAGCCCGACGAGCTGGACGCCGGACACGAGTAGGCGCGGCCGGCGTCTACCCGCCGCTGCTCAGCAGCGGCGCGCACTTCTGCAACTTGGTCACGTCTCCGGCGGCCTGCTGGATGCACTTGGTGTACTGGTTGACGCCTGAAGACGATCCGGCCGAGCCGGTCGGAGCCGAACCGGACGAGCCGGCGCCGCCGGTGCTGCCAAGCCCGGCGCCCCCGAGCATGCTCTGAAGCTGGGCCGCCACACCCCGGAGCTTGACCGCAAATTCGGCGAATGGACGGACCTGCGTTGGCGCGGCGATCGTCTGCGGCTGGTTGAGGTCGGCGTACTGGAAGCTCATCGCGACCCCAGCCGAGCTCATCCCCCCAAACAGGGACGAGATCAGCCCGGTGACCGCGACGTTGAGGCTCAGCGCGAGCTTGCGCAGCGTCTTATCGCTGCGGCCGGTCCAGACGTCGACGGTCGCGTTCTTGATCGCCGCGGCGATCCGCGCTCGGGTGGCGGGAGAGATCGTCGTCGGGATGCCGGTGCTGGCGGTGGCGCTCGAGGCACTCGCCCGCCGCAAGAAGGTGTTGAGGTCGGCGAGCAGCGCGGACGTGTTCACCCCGGCCCGGATGTGGGTCGTGGCCGCGCCGGCGACGGTTTCGTCGCCGATCACCGAGGGATGGATGAGCCAGTGCAAGGGGTCGATCCCCAGCTTGGAGAGCCCGCCGCCGGTGGCACCTCCGGAGGCACCCGAGAAGCTCGAGGCCAGGCGCTGGAAATCAGATGCCGGCAGCTGGTAGGGCTGACCCCGGAGGGTGATGTACCCGTTGTCACCGGTCGAGATCAGGCCCAGGGAGCCATGGTGCCAGAGGCCCGTGAAGGCGATGTTGAAGTTCGACTGGGGCAGCTTGCCGGGGCCACGGCTCTGAAACGGGCCGCTGAGGCTCACCGAGATTGGGGTCTTGAGCGTGCTCGATCCAGACGGGTTGAGGGTCAGATCGAAGCTGAGCACGCCGCTCTGCACCTTGTGCGAGCCGCTGAAGGTCTGCTCCAGCAGCCTCTGCGGGCCGGTTGCGCCAGAGCTGCTGCCGCAGGCCGCGAGCACCACCGCGGTCAGCCCGGCGAGGATCAACGCGATCACGCGATTCCGGGTGTCGATCGGTTCATGCATGGTCCTGCTCCTCAGCCGTGGCGGGGGACATTGGCGCGAATGTAGCATCGGCGTGATGGGCTAAACGCTGGTGATGGACGACGGTCAGACGCGGCTGCGGCTGGCGCTCCCGTTCGCCAAGGGCGACAGCACGCTGAAGAAGATCGGACTCGAGCTGATCGTCGGGGTCGACGGACAGAAGCGAACGATCATGCTTCCGCCGGCGCTGGCGGCCTCGCGTCCTGGGTCGGTGACGTTTCAGGACGGTGCGCTCGAGGTCAGGTTCGATGGCTAGACCAGCCGGGCGGCCGAAGCGCTGAAGGAGGTGCTGCTGGCCCTGCGAGCGCTGATCGACTGGTACCTGGAGCGCAGCGAGCGGCGGCGCAGCGCGCCGATCGAGGTGTACGACATCCCGATCCTTTAGCGCCCGGGATAGGAGCCGGTGTGGGTCGACTCGGCCGCCTCCAGGCCTACAATCGACTTGTGGCTCGCACCTGGATCCTGACCGGATCGCCGGAGAACCACGCGGCGAGCCGAGCCCACGATTTCTCGGTGATCGGACTCAAGGAGCGCAATCGCAAGCGCGCCTCGGAGGTCGAGCCCGGGGACCGAATCGTGCTCTACGCGACCCGGGTGATGGCGTTTGCCGCCAGCCTGCGCGTCGAGGGAGAGCTGTACGAGGACCGAGCCAAGATCTGGCCCGGCAAGCCGGGCAAGGTCGACGCGTACCCGTGGCGTCTGCCCACTTCGCCTGAGGTCGTACTCGACGAGGACGCTTGGATACCGGCAGCGACGCTGGTGGGAGAGCTGGAGCACATCGGCAAGTGGCCCCGTGAGCATTGGAAGCTCGCCTTTCAAGGTCAGATCCGGCCGGTCTCTGACCACGACGGCGAGCTGCTGCTCGATCGACTGAGCGCCGCGGCGGGTGCGCGAGCATGAGCTCGGCCGGCGCCGGCTCCCGAGCGGTCCGCCGGATTGGGATCGGTGCCGATCGCATGTCCCGGGCGTGGCGCAAGCTGCCCTCCGAACGCAAGCTGGCGGCCGGGTCGGCGATCGGGCTGTTCGTGACGCTGTTTCTTCCCTGGTACCAGGAGACCGTGATCGTCAACGCCTCGACCAAGGCGACCGATCTCAGGCTCACGAGCGCGTCGATCACCGGGTGGGGAGCGTTCTCGTTCGTCGAGGCGGCGGTGCTGCTGGTCGCCGTCGCCGTGCTGGTGCTGCTGTTCTTCCGCGCTGAGGACAGGGCGTTTCACGTCCCGGGCGGGGACGGCGGGGTGATCACGGCGGCCGGGTTCTGGACCGGTGTGCTGATCCTGTGGCGGATCTTCGATCGGGCGGGCGGCCAGGACAACCACGGCCAGTACCTGACCAGCAGCGGGATCGAGTGGGGAATCTTCATCGCCTTGGGGATCACGGGGTGCCTGGCCTATGCCGGATCGCGCATCCGCCTCGCTCACGAGCCCGAGCCGCCGCTGCCCGCCGAGCCCGCGCCGTCTCGGCGTGGCGCCACGGCCAGCGCGGCCGAGGCGCTCGGTGGCGTGCGGCGGCGGGCGCGGACGGCGCCGGCCAAGCGACCGCCGCGCTCCGTGGCGGACGGCGGGCTGACGCGCGGTATCGAGCGATCCGAGGGTTCTGATGTGATCGAGAACGAGACGTGCAGGCTGCCCGGCGATGAGGACGAGACCCGACCTCTGGCCCCCGGCGCTGCTCACCGGGCCAGCCGCGGCCTCGGACTTCCAGATCTCGACGAGATCGAGTTCGAGGACCCGCCGACGGCGAGGCTGAGCCGCCCTCGCCCGATCCCGGCCCGGCCGCCCAGGTCAGCCGAGGACGAGACCCTGAGCACGCGGGTCGATCCCCGTCCGGATTGAGCCGCCGGGGCAGCGCCATCTGGGGCGTACGGCCGCGAGGCCGCGAGGCCGCGAGGCCTGGGGATATTTGGTGTCAATAACGCGGAAGATCTCCATCGGCCCCCCGCGGGGCTCTCGGGGCGCGGGGCTCTCGGGGCGCGGGGCTCTCGGGACGCGGGGCTCTCGTACTCAGCCTCCTCCGGGCTGGAGCACGAACGAGAAGTAGGCGCTGACCAGCCCGATCACCAGGATCCCGGTGACGATCAGCGCCCGGGACTTGATCAGGTGGCCGTAGATGCCGACCAGCAGGCCGAGCACCAGCGCCACGACGAACACGCCCAGCTGCGACTGTTGGGTACCCAGAACGAGGATCAACGAGCCCGGAACCCTATATTTGGGTGGCCCGCCGTACGCTGGTCGACTACCAGCCGAGGCCGGCGACCGCCGGCCGCGTCGCCACCCAACTCGATCACCGATGCCAGATCCCCACCACCCCGAGCCAGCCTCCATCGCCGACGTCACCGCCGGTCTGCGGGGTGCCGGCTACCTCCCGGGCGATTCCACGGCGCTGGTCTCCTTCTTGGCGACCAAGCTCGGCAAGCCGGTCCTGGTCGAGGGGCCGGCCGGCGTCGGCAAGACCGAGCTCGCCAAGGCCCTGTCCCGCTTTCTCGGGCGCACGCTGGTGCGACTGCAGTGCTATGAGGGCCTGGACGAGGCCAAGGCGCTGTACGAGTGGAACTACCGAAAGCAGCTGCTGCGCATCCAGGCCGGCACGGCAACCGACGGCCGCGATCCCGGCGAGGCAGGCTGGCGAGACGTCCAGGAGGACATCTTCGGCGAGGACTTCCTGCTCGCCCGTCCGCTGATGCAGGCGATCGCCTCCCCCGAGCCCGTCGTGCTGCTGATCGACGAGATCGACAAGACCGATCAGGAGTTCGAGGCGATGCTGCTCGAGCTGCTGAGCGATTTTCAGATCTCGATCCCCGAGCTCGGGCGGATCGAAGCCCGCACCCAGCCCGTCGTGCTGTTGACCTCCAACAACACGCGTGAGCTGACCGAGGCGCTCAAGCGCCGCTGCCTGTATCTGTGGCTCGACTATCCAGAGCTCGAGCACGAGCTCGAGATCGTGCGGCTGCACTCCCCGGAGCTGGACGCCACGGTGGCCCGCAAGCTGGTGGAGATCGTCCATCAGGTGCGCGAGCTGGACCTCAAGAAGCCGCCGAGCATCGCCGAGTCGATTGACTGGGCTCGTGCGCTGATCCTGCTCGGGGCGAGCGACATCGACGCCGAGATGTTCAAGCAGACGATGAGCGTGATCGTCAAGCACCGGACCGACCTCGATACCGTCGCCGCCCGGGTCGGGGTCAAGCTCGATCCGGCGGCCAGTGGCGCGCGCCCGGCGGCCTGAAGAAGGGCCTCCCCGTGCCCGCCCCGGCCAGCACACCGACCAAGCTCTACGCCCGGATACCGGATCGCGGTCCCGGCGGCTTCGACGGCCAGCTGCTCGGCTTCGCCGAGGAGCTGCGCGACGAGGGGATGGCGCTCGGCACCTCTGAGCTGCTGGACGCCTTCGCCGCCCTCGAGCACGTCCCGTGGACCGACCAGAACGACTTCAAGGGCGCCCTGGCGGCCACCCTGGCTAAGTCTCCGGACGACCAGCGGACGTTCGAGCTCGTATTCGAGCGGTTCTTCTTTCGGGCCGCCGAGGCCGAGGCGGCCCGCCAGGGGGTAACCGAGTCACCGTCGCAGTCCGGCGAGCTGAACTTCGACCTCGACGAGCTGCGCCAGCACATCGCCGCCGCCCTGCGGGAGGGCTCCGAGGCCTCGCTGCGGGACCTGGCCCGGCTGGCGATCGCCGCGTTCGGCCGCGGTGAGGGCTCCGGCGTGCTCGGGGTCGACGTGCAGCGGATTCGCCGGGCGCTGGGCTTGAGAACCGAGCCCCAGCCCGATCTGCCCGAGAACGACCCGCGCCGCGAGGGCGTCCCGCGTGACCAGCTGCGGCGCTTTGAGGCCCACCTGCGGCGCGAGCTCGAGCGGGCGACGATCGAGCGCACCGAGAGCCTGCCTCCCAAGCGGCCGCTGTCAGAGCTCGATCGCGCGCTGCCCACCGGTCCGATCCAGGATCTGGCTGCGGTCCATCGCGTGGTCGCGCAGCTCAAGCGACGGCTGGCCACCCAGGGCCACGAGCTCAAGGGACGCAAGCGCCACGCGCACGTGGACGTCCGCCGGACGATGCGGGCCTCGCTGCAGACCGGGGGCGTGCCGGTTGAGCTCAAGTACCGGCCCCGCCGGCCCCGCCGGCCCGAGATCTTCGTGCTCTGCGACGTCTCGACCAGCGTGACCAGCGCGAGCACCTTCTTCCTCTCGGTGCTGCACGCGCTGCACGACTCGTTTCGCAAGCTGCGCTCGTTCGTGTTCATCGAGCGGATCTCCGAGGTGACCGAGGTGTTCGAGCGCGAGCGCGACTTCCGGGCCGCCAGCGAAGCGGTCTCCCAGGACGCCGGCGTGGCCGACATCTCGGGCTACACCGACTACGGGCGGGTGTGGACCGAGTTCCTGACCCAGATCGAGGACGAGCTGCATCCCCGGGCGACGGTGATCGTGCTCGGCGATGCGCGGACCAATGGCCGCCCGCCGCGCGACGACGTGTTCGCCGCGATCACCGCCCGGGCGGGACGGACGTTCTGGCTCAATCCCGAGCCGCGGCTGTACTGGAACTACGGTGACTCGGTGATCGCCGCCTATGAGCAGCACTGCACGGCCTTTGAGTGCTGGCGCACCGATCAGCTCGAGGAGTTCGTCAAGGTCCTGTCCCGGGAGGCCGGGCGCAGCTGACCCGGGGCGCGGAGAAGCTCGGGGGACCCGAGCACGCGATAACATCCGCATCGTCCGACAAACCAGGGGGGCTGGCGGGAATGCCGGCTGAGATAGCGCCCCACCGCCACTCAGTGGCGTCCCCGGCGCTGACCCTTTGAACCTGTGGGGTAATGCCCGCGGAGGGAGCGACTGCAAGTGCCGATCGTGGCTGCGCCCCACCAGCCTCGCGAGCTCAACGGCATCGACGGCGTGCTGGTGGAACGGGTCAGTCGCACGTTCGCCGCCAGGCGAGGTCCGGTGACCGCGCTGCAGGACATGTCACTGAGCGCCGCTCCGGGCGAGATAGTGGCGGTCGTCGGTCCGAGCGGATGCGGCAAGACGACCCTGCTCGAGCTGATCTGCGGGCTGCAGCGGCCTGACCGCGGTCGAGTCAGCTGCGCCCCCGCGGCGCTGATGCCCCAGCAGGACCTGCTGCTGCCGTGGTGCAGCGCACTTGACAACGCGGCGCTGGCGCTGCGCGCGGCCGGGCTGGCGCGCAAGCCCGCGCGGGCGATCGCCGGGCCGTGGCTGGAGCGCTTTGGGCTTGGCGACTTCACGCAAGCCCGCCCGCGTGAGCTCTCCGGCGGGATGCGACAGCGAATCTCGTTTCTGCGCTCGCTGCTGGCCGGCAAGCCGGTGCTCGCCCTGGACGAGCCCTTCGCCTCCCTGGACGCGATCACCCGTGCCGAGATGCAGGGCTGGCTCGGCCACGTGCTGGCCGACGAGCCCCGGACCGTGGTGCTGATCACCCACGATGTCGAGGAGGCGGTCGTCCTGGCCGACCGAGTGGTGGTCATGTCCCGGCGCCCGGGCCGGGCGGTGGCGCAGGTCGAAGTCAGGCTGCCCCGACCGCGGCGCCGGACCGATCCGGAGGTCGGTGAGCTGCGCGAGCGCGTCTTCACCGCGCTGGGGGTGGCGCAATGAGACGACTGCTCAGCGGCTGGCGGGCGCTGGCGCTGCTGGTCGCCCTGCTGGGCATCTGGGAGTGCTACGTCGACCTCGGGGGCGCCGATCCGCTGATCCTGCCCGCTCCCCACTCGATCGCTTCGTCGCTGTACGACGATCGCTCGCTGCGCAACTTCCTGGTCAGCGCGGAGGAGATCGTGCTCGGAGTGGCGGCGTCGGCGGTCGCCGGGGTGCTGTTCGCGATCTCGATCCACCTCTCGTCCACCTTGCGTCGCGCGGTCTACCCGCTGCTCGTGGCCTCGCAGACGATCCCGATCCCGCTGCTCGCGCCGCTGCTGATCACGTGGCTCGGCTTCGGGCTGGCACCCAAGCTGATCGTCGTCGTGGTGGTGTGCTTCTTCGTAATCGTCGTCACCACGCTGGCGGGACTGGCGGCGGTCGATCCCGGGCTGATCAAGGTGATGCGGACCTTTGACGCGTCGCGGCGGAGCACGTTTCGCCATGTCGAGCTTCCCGCCGCCCTTCCGGGGCTGTTCACGGGGGTGAAGATCGCCGTGGTGTTCGCGGTGATCGGTGCGGTGCTCGCCGAGCAGGCCGGCTCTGACGCCGGGCTCGGCTACCTGGTCACGATCTCGATCCCCCAGCTGCTGACGGCGCGTGCCTGGGCGGCGATCGTGATCCTGTCGCTGTTCGCGATCGCGCTGTTCTCAGCTCTGACCCTGGCCGAGCGGCTCGTGTTGCCCTGGGCCCACGAACCGATTGGAGAGCCATCCCGATGAGAAGAAAGCTGGCGCTGCTCGCTGCTGTGCTCGCGGCGGGGACCGCCCTGGCCGCGTGCGGGGAAAAGCACGACGTTCTGGGCGCCGCCAAGCCGTCGACCCAGCCGCTGCGGATGATGCTCGACTACTTCCCCAACGCCGATCACGTCGGCCTCTACGAGGCGCTGGCCAACGGGGACTTCACCAAGGCCGGCCTGGACGTGCACGTCCAGATCCCGACCAACCCGGCGACGCCGCTGCAGCTGCTCGCGGCGGGCAAGGTGGACGTGGCGATCTCCTATGAGCCCGAGCTGCTGCTGGCCCGCGCTCAAGGTCAGCCGCTGGCGGCGATCGGGGCGATCGTCCAGCGGCCGCTGACTTCGATTGTCTCGCTGGGCTCGCGGCGCATCACGTCGGCGGCCCAGCTGCGGGGTAAGACGGTCGGCACGGCGGGCATCCCCTATCAGCACGCCTACCTGAGCACGATCCTGCAGCGCGCCGGCGTGCCCGCCGGCTCGGTCAAGGAGGTCAACGTGGGCGAGAACCTGGTGCCGGCGATGCTCTCCGGGCGGGTCGCCGCCACCTTGGGGGCGTACTGGAACTACGAGGCGATCCAGCTCCAGCAGCTGGGTCGGCGAACCAACGTGATCCACGTCGAGAACGCCGGCGTACCCAATTACGACGAGCTCGTGCTGGTGGTCCGCGAGAGCATGATCGCCAACCGCAACAACGTGCTGCGGCGCTTCGTGCAGGCGCTCGCGCGCGGCTATGAGGCGGTTCGCACCAATCCTCAGGCCGGGGTGAATGCGCTGATTGCCGCCAACCCGTCGCTGGCGCGCAAGCTCCAGCTGGCCAGTGTGCGGGCCACGCTGTCGTCCTTCTTTCCCGCGAATCCGAGCCTGCCGTGGGGCTGGCAGGACTCCAAGCAGTGGACCGCCTATGGGGAGTGGATGCTCGCCCACCACCTGATCTCCAGCCCGGCCGCGGTCCTCGACGCCTCGACCAACCAGCTGCTGGCCGGACAGGGGCCCTAGGCGCTCACGCGGCCAGGCGCAACCCGGCGGTGCTCTGAGTCCCGCGCAGCGCGTGCAGGCCGGCCAGCCCGCGCCAGGGTGCGTAGGGCTCAAACAGCCGCTCCACCTCCTCCTCGGTCGCTCGGGACCCGATCCCGCCCGCCCCACCGCCGCGCAGGCGACCGACCAGCTTGAGGTAGCCGAGGTCGGCGGCCGGAAGCTGGTCCAGGCGGCCCTGACCGGTGAGCGCGAGCATCTGCAGGGTCCAGTTGCCGATCCCGCGGATCCGGCGCAGCCGCTCCCACCCGGCCTCGTGATCGGGACCGGCGAGATCGACCCGCCCCGAGGCGACCTCGCGCCCGACCCGAATCAGGGCGATCGCGCGGCCGGCGGATAGATCGAGGGACTCGAGCAGCGCTGGGGCCTGGGCTCCGATCGCCGCCGCGGTCGGCGAGTCCCGCATGCCGGTGATCGGACAGCGGCGGCCCAGCCGGGCCACCAGCCGTCGCTCGATCCCGGCGGCGCGCTCGTACTCGATCAGCTGCTCGCAGATCGCCCACACCAGCGCTTCGAACGGGTCCGGCCGGGCGGCGGCGCGCAAGCCGGGATTGGACCGGACGGCAGCTCCGATCAGCGGATCGAAACGGAAGCGCTCGTAGAACGGTTGCAGGTTCTGATCGACCCCCAGCGCCTGTCGCATCCGTTCGATTCCCCACTCGGCCGCCTCGCGGTCCGGAGCCTGAGCCCCGAACAGGACCCGGCCTGATGCCGGCTGGGCGACGCGGACCAGGACCGGATCGTCGCCGGCGTGCAGCAGGCGGTGCAGCACGCCGCCGCGGACTCGCGCCACACGATCCAAGCCGGTGCGCCGGGAGAGCCGAAAGGACCAGCGCGGGCGGATCTCGATCCGCAGCTCGCCTGGATACCCGCCACCGCGTTGCGAGCCCGCGGCGTTATCGCGACGAGGGTCTCCCGCGCCACCCGGAGACGGGCGCCAGGCGCCTCGGGCCTCGCTCACTCCCCCGGCTTCGCGATCAGATGAACGTCGACCAGGAACGAACGTGTGCCAACGATCGGCAGGCCCCCCGACCCTTGACGGCGGCCGATCCGGGCCCGGGCCAGTTTGCGGGTGCTGTGCCGGCGAACCAGCGCGACCGTCGCGGCGCCGGCCACGAACCCGGTCGCGGCCACGGCGATCGCCTGCACGGCGGGCAGCACCGTTGGCACGTACGGCTCGATCGCCCGGACCGGGGCCAAGTCCGGCAGCCCGTCGACGACCTCGGCCTCCTCGATCTCGCTCATTGCGTCGTCCGTGGGCTCCGGTTGCATCATCGGCTCACACATGGTGACAGCGGCTGCGGTCAGGATCAACGCGCCAGTAGCATGAACCGCCGTCATGCCCGAAATGGTCGACGTTTTCGCCAAGGCCCGACAACACGAGCGCCTCGAGCAGCTACGCGCCGCCCGCGAGCTCGATGCGCTGCCCTACTTTCGCGTGCTCGAAGGACCGACGCTGCCGGTCGTCGAGATGGAGGGTCGCCGACGGATCATGCTCGGCTCCAACAACTACCTGGGCCTGACCGGTGACGAGCGGGTCAGGCAGGGGGCGATGGACGCGATCACGAAGTACGGCACCGGGCTGACCGGCTCGCGGTTCCTCAACGGCACGATCGATCTGCACCTCGAACTCGAGCACGAGCTGGCCGACTGGATCGGAACCGAGGACGCGCTGGTGTTCACCACCGGCCATCAGGCCAACCTGGGCGCGCTCGGGACGATCCTGGCTCCGGGCGACACCGTGATCGCCGACTCAGGCGACCACGCCTCGATCCTCGACGGCTGCATTCTCTCACGGGCCAAGCTGAGGGCGTTTCGCCACAACCGGATGGACCTGCTCGAGAAGGCGCTCGGAAAGGCAACCCAGGATGGTGGCGGCATCCTCGTGGTGGTCGACGGGGTGTTCTCGATGGAGGGAGATGTCGCGCCGCTGCCCGAGATCGTCGAGCTCTGCCAGGCCCACGGCGCGCGGCTGATGGTCGACGAGGCCCACGCGCTCGGCGTCCTCGGGGCCCGTGGGGCGGGGACAAGCGAGCTGCTCGGAGTCGAGGATCAGGTCGACCTGCGGATGGCCACCTTCTCCAAGTCGCTGGCCTCGTGTGGCGGGGTGATCGCCGGGTCGGCCGAGGTAGTCGAGTTCCTGCGCATCCAGGCGCGTCCGTTCATGTTCACCGCGGCGGCGGTCCCGGCCGCGGTCGGGGCGACTCTGGCGGCGGTCCGGATCTGCCGTTCCGACGAGGGGCCGGCCCTATTCGCCCGAGCGTTGGACAACGCGCGCTACCTGCACTCGGGGCTCTCAGAGCTCGGCTTCCAGGTCGTCAAGCCCACGCGGCTGGGTGACGGGACCGAGATCGTGACCACCGTGGTCCCGGTCGTCGTCGGGGATGACTGGAAGGCCGCGTTCCTGTGGAAGGAGCTGTACGACTCCGGCGTGTTCGTGAACGTCGCGCTGCACCCCGCGGTCCCCCCGGCCGGTGCGCTGCTGCGGACCAGCGTGATGGCCACCCACGACCACCAGACCCTGGACCAGGCATTGGAGATCTTCGCCGCGGTGAAGCGGTCCTTCGAGGCGCAGCACGGCTCGCTTCCGGCCTGATCGCTGGATCGCCTTTTCAGAGTCGCGAAACTTGTCCACTACCGCACAAGCGCCTGGTGGTCATAAAAAACGTGCTCTAAGCGGATCAACAACCGTTGTGACATTGCTGTCACCGCCCTGTTGTTCTAGTTTCTAATCCGCTGGACGGTGGTGGTTGCCGGCGACGCGAAGCGCCCGCCGGACGGGGTGAATCGGCCCCGAGCCTTACCCATCCGAGCCTGGAACGGCTCAAGCAAAAAACCGACGTCCCGGCCGGTGACGCGGTGCGGCTGCGCCGTGCCCGAACGGGATATTCGCCAACGTCTGCGTGAGCGGACTGAACGCCAGGGAGTGAGTAGCTACATGACGCAAGCCGCAATCAGGATTCCCGAGCCACAGCGCCTGCGGGCGCTGGAGCGGGCCAATGCGATCCGGCTCGCACGGGCCGGGCTCAAGCGGCGCCTCGCGATCGGGGAGATCTCGGCCGCGGAGGTCATCCTCAGCTGTCCGGCTGAAGCGCGCAGCTGGCCGATCGGCGATCTGCTGATCAGCCAGCGGCGCTGGGGAAGCACCCGGTGTCGCAAGTTCCTCTCGCGCAGCCAGATCGTCGAGACCAAGCCGATCGGTGCGTTGACCCAACGTCAGCGGCACCTGCTGGCTTCGGCGCTGCAGACGTCGATGGTGGCGCTGACCGACGTATCTGGACCGCGGCAGCTGGCGCTGGCCAGCGCCTGACCCGCGGCCGGGCCTTCCGAAGCCTCGGGGGCGGGGACGTGCTTCGCGCGCGGCGGAGCACGTCCCTCGGCTTCGTCCTTTCGCGCCCGGCCGAGCACATCCCTCGGTGTCGGCGCCTGTGGCCTCAGATCTGGATGCCGATCGGCACGGGACTGGCGCCCGCGAACAGGAAGAACCAGATCACGAACGCCGCCAGGGTGAGCCCAGCGCTCACCACCAGTACGTTCTCCAGCACCCCGTGTCCCGGATCGGCCAGGCCCCGGGCGAGCCGGTTGGCGCGATAGATGGCGCTCAGCTTGGCCAGCACCGAGGCCAGCAGCGTCACCGTGACGATCACGCCCACGAACATCGCGAGCAGCGCGGCGCCCAGGGACGCTGTGGCGCCCTGGATCTGAGAGCCGACCCAGAGCCAGAGCAACGGCGTCCCGACCCACAGCCCCAGGCTGCCGACGAACATGATCAGCACGACGAGAATCGCCCCGGTGCCGGTGCGCAACAGCGCGTTCATCGCGGTTCAGAATAGACCGGCGGACAAGAATTCGGTCCGGGCCGCGCTAGGAGCGCGGCCCCCGGCTAACGGACAGCCGGAGGAGAGCTTGACCTGCCACCAGCCCATCAGCATCCCGATCAAGCCCAGCCGCGGCTTGACCTGCCAGACCCCGCAGCCGGGATCACCGAGCTCGCGGCAGGGAATGCGGGTATACCGATGGGCGCCCGGATCGAGCAGCATCCGCTCCAGTTGCCGGCGCTTGTCCTCCTGCTCGTCCGCTCGCTCGGCGATCTGGGCCCGCGCGACGCGCAGGCGTTCGGCCAACCGATCGCGCACGAGCTCGAGCTCGCCGAGGTCCAGCAACCGGGGCTCTCCGGCGACGGGCTCGGGTTGATCCAGGCCGCCCATCCCGAACGCGGTCACGAAGGCGTCAGACAACTCGCGCTCGAGCCGCGCGATCTGGGCTCGGAGCGTGCGCCGAGCGGCGCGCTCGTCCGGCTCGACGATCGGTGCGCGCAGGGCCACACGCTCATCCGCAGGCCAGCTCAGCCCAGCATCAAGCCCCGGCGGCGAAAGCTGTGTACCCGTCATCCCTGGCGAAGCGTATCAAGCCATCGGGCTGTGAGACGCAGTTGTCAGTCGGTCAGGTCAGCAGCTCGACGCACATCCACAGCGCCTCCTCCAGGTGGATCGCGGGCACGCCCGGCACGCCCACCGAGTACAGCGCCGCGCGAGTGCTGCGATCGGTGACCTGGTGCCCGGACGGCGGCGGCGCGAACAGCGGCGCGTGCAAGCTCGTGCTGTCGGCGACGGCGAGGCTGCCGACCGAGACCGGCGGCGCGGCCTCGTCGCCGATCCGCAGATCCTCCGCGGTCGCGGTCCGGATCCCCAGACCGCCCGGCGCCACGAGATCGGCGTCGAGCGCCCGGACCGCAACACCGGTCTCGATCAGGGACACCAGGCAGGCGTCGGCGATCAGCCCCGTCGAGCGAAACCCTCCGTGCAGCAGCCGCCCGACGGCCGCGTCCTCACTGGGTATCCGGGTGATGTCCGGGTCGAGTCCGATCTGGCGAAAGAAGACCCGGAAGGCCTGCGGGATCGGCTTGGTTCGCATCGTCACCACAGTGGCGCCTCGATAGCGGTTGGAGAGGGCCGCGAGCCGCTTGACCAGGGCGGGTGGGCTGGGCCCCGGTCGCGTCGCGGTGGTGACCCAGTCAAGGCGCAGGCCGGGGAACTCCCGCGCCACCGCGGGCTCCACGAAGCCGGCCGCGGGAGCGAGCGCGACCGACTCGTCACGGCTGCGCCCGAGCTCGTCACCGCCGCTCATCGGGGCTTTGTGGCGTCGCGCAGAAGCGTCTGCACGGGCGGGGCAAGCAGCGCTGCGGTCTGCCAGTGGCCACCGATCAGCCGTGCCCCGACGATGCCGCCCCGGTGGACGAGCTCCAGCATCGGACAGAGCGCGATCCCATACAGGGCGCCGATCGCGCCGTCGCGATCGTAGGCGACCGGAATCGTCCAGTGGTGGGAGCGGACCAACGCCGCGACCTCGGCGTGGCCGGCGTTGACCGCCACGGCCGCGAACTGGACCCTACGAGGGGAGAACCGGGCCGCCAGGGTCTGCATCGCGTCGACCTGACGCGTGCACTGGCTCGAGCCGGTGACGAAGAAGGCCAAGACCAGCGGCGCGCGCCCGGCGAGCAGGCAGATGTTCAGCGCCCGCGGGTCGTGGCGAGCGAGCGTGCAGGGGGGCGCCACGTTCGGATCGCCGCTGAGATTGCTGGCGGCGAGCGGCGCGGCGAAGTAGTGCAGCCGCTGGCCGGCCGGCACCCCCGTGGTACCGACCCCATGGGTGGCGAACTGATAGATCGAGACAACCACCACGAGCACGAGGCCGAAGATCCCGATCATCCAGCCGTAGCGTCGCGTGTCGGCCACCGGCGCGCTCGCCGGGTCAGGGGCCGGCTCAGACGGCGCCGCATCCGCGGCTTGCGGGCCCGCGCGCCGTTGACGGGCCAGATCGGGATCCAGCCGGTGCAGCAGGTCACGCTCGCGCGATCCGGTGCCCTCAGGCGACGAGCTCGTCGCCTCGGGCGGCGGTCCGCCCCCCTCCGAGGCGCCGGAGGGGTCGCTCACGCCACCCGGGGCCGGCGCCTGAGACGCGCCATCACCGCCGCCATCGAGGCCGAGGCCGAGCGCGCCTCCGCGAGGGCGTCACCGCGCTCGAACAGCGCCAGCACGGCCGGCAGGACCAGCAACACGCCTCCGAGCGACACCGACAGGTCAACCAGGGTGACGAAGCCGAAGTCCCGGAGCATCGTGATGTTGGAGAAGATCAGGACGCCGAAGCCGACGATCGCCGTCACACCAGAGGCCAGCACCGCTGCCCCGGTCGACCGGTAGGTGCGAGCCAAGGCGGCGTCGACGTCGTGGCCCCCGGCGCGCTCCTGGCGGAAGCGCTCGGAGAGCAGCACGCTGAACTCGGTCGAGATCGCGATCACCAGGGTTCCGAGCGTGGCGGACATCGGGTTGAGGGGGATCCCGATCACGAACAGGATCAGCGCCGACCAGCCAGTGGCCAGGGCGATCGGGATCATCGGCACCAGCGCCCGCTCGAGCTTGCGCAACACGATCAGCAGCACCAGCCCGACCGCGATCAGGCCGGCGAGCAGAGTCAGCAACCGGCGACCCGAGGACGACAGCGCGGCGTTGGCCTGCGCGGCGAGCACCGGCAACCCCGCCAGGGCCGCCGTCACCCCGCGCGGCGGATGCAGCTGCGAGCGCATGTAGTCGATCACCCGCTGCTGGCGGGCGAGCGGCATCAGCCGGATTCCGAAGGCCAGCGAGGCCTCGCGATGGTCAGGGGTGATCACCGCCTGCGAGAAGTAGCCCGGAACCGCGCCGAGCAGCTGGTCGATCTGCGTCTGAGTGAGGTTGGAGGCATTGCTCGCGCCCGGCTGACTGCCGCTCGAGAACAGGTCCGGCAGCGACAGGGCCGGGCACAGGGTCGAGACCGCGCAGCCCTTCGTCTCGAGATAGCCGTAGTGGCCGAGCAGGCGGTTCTCGTAGCCGATCATCCACCCGACGGTCCGCGGGGTGGCGACGTTGGCGCCGCGGACCGTGACGTCGATCTCGCCCGAGACTCCGGTGACCTTCTCGAGCGTGTGCAGGTTGCGCAGCGCCGGCATGCTGGCCGGGACCAGCTTGGTCACGTCGGACTGAACCAGGGTCTGGGTGTCGGCGATCCAGCCGGCGAGTGCGAGCACCGCGGCCAGCGCCAGGAGGCGACCGGGCTGGCGCATGGCCGCGGCGATCATCCGTCGCAGGAGCCCGGGGACCCCGCCTCGACCGAGCGACGGGCGGCCACGCCGCCGGGCGGCGAGTCGGCGACCGATCGATCTCGACGGGGCCAGCAGCACGCGGCGGGCGTCGCCGAGCAGCTCGGCGGCGCCCCGGAACGAGGCGCGGATCGTTCCTCCCTCCCGCTCCCCGAGGACCAGTGCCGCCGAGCCGGCGGTCAAGGCGCAGATCAGAGCGACCGCGATCCCCACGACCAGCACCAGCCCAAAGCCCTGCACCATCGGCACCGGAGACAGCAGCAGGACCAGGAAGCCGGTCGCGGTGGCGAGCGCCGCGGTGGCCAACGTCGGGGCGATCCGGCCGGCGGCCTGCGCCACCGCGAGCGCGGGCGCGGGCTCGCCGCCCAACCGACCCCCGGCCGCCGCGTCGTCGAGCCGGCGCGCTTCCTGCGCGCGGGCCTGAAACTGGACGCCGTAGTCGACGGCGAGCCCGATCAGGATCGGCAGCACGGCGATCGAGGCCAACGTGAGGGTCACCCCGAGCGCAGCGAGCAGCCCGAAGGTGATCCCAGCTGCGGCCAGAGCGATCGCCAGCGGCAGCAGCCTGAATGAATTGCGAAAGACGAGCAGCAGCGCCGCCGCCATCACGAGCAGGACCGCGATCAGCAGACCCCCGATCGAGCCGGTGATCTCGCTGGCCAGGTCGTTGACCACCACCGGAACGCCGGTGACGACATAGCTGCCGTTATAGGCCGACCGGAAGATCGGCATCCTGATCGCCTGGCGGATCTCCGAGATCGCCTGGGCCTGCTGCCGGTCGGTCAGCGACGCCTTGAGGCGGACCTGGATCAGGGCCGAGTCCTTGGTGGGGAACAGGTAGGCAAACCGGGCCTTGGGCTGGTTGACCCCCCGCGTCTGGTCATAGACGATCTCCGGAATGAACTGAGGGGAGTCGATCGAGGGCAACGCGGTGATCCCCGAGTTGAGCGCCAACCGCTCGAGCGTCTGAAGCTGCTGCTGGTACTCGAGCTGTCCGGCCGCCTTCGCGGCGGCCAGGGCCTGCCGATTGCCCAGACCCCGGCCCCGGGCGAGCCTGAAGGCGCTGGCCTCTGCGACCTTCACCGAGCGGGTCACACCCGCCATCATTCCGGCGATCTGCGTGTTGACCGCGGCCACGGCCCGGTTGAGGAACGTGCCCGGCCCGTAGACGACCTGCGCCGGCCGGGTCCTCATCAGCTTCCCGCAGGGACTGTCATTGCCGCCGTAGGGCGCGTGCCCGCTTACCGGCGTAAACGCACGCAGGCTCTGGTTGGGGCCCACGTACTGGCCGGCGAGGCACGCCTCCAACTGCGTGACCGTGGCCAGGTCCCGAGTCTGCACCAGGTCGGGCAGCGGCTCCTTGATCAGGATGATGACGGCGTCGTCGCCGAAGTGGCGCTGGTCGTTGGCCGTCGCCTGATACGTGGCCGAGGACCGGCCGACGAACGTGTCGGTTCCGGCAGAGGGCTTGAGCCCGAGCGACATCACGGCGCCGGCGAGCGCCAGCCCGAGCACGATCCCGACCGTCAGCACCGGCCTGCGGGCAGCGGCACCGACGAGCCGCTCGAACCTCTCCCTTGCGGTCATGCCGGGCTCAGGCTAGCGACGCCGGCGAGGCGAAGCGCCGAGCTCTCAGTCCATCGTCAGCGGGCCCTGGGACTCGCCGGAGAGGAACTGGCGGATGAACGGGTTCTCTGAGTTGAGCATGTCCTCGGCGGGACCGGCCTCGACGATCCGCCCCCGCCACAGGACGTTGATGTAGTCAGCGACACGGCGGGCGCTCATGATGTCGTGGGTGACCACGCAGAAGGTCGGGAGGTGCGCCTTCTGCTTCTCCTTGGCCTCGTCCATCATGTCGCGGTGGATCTCGAGGATCAGCTCGCCCAGGAGCGCGGTGCGGACAGGATCCAGCCCCGAATCGGGCTCGTCGAACAGGACGATGTCGGGCTCGAGCACCAGCGCCCGGGCGAACCCGGCGCGCTTGCGCATGCCGCCCGAGAGCTCGTTGGGCATCTTGGTCAGAGCGGAGCCGAGGCCGACCTCGTTGAGCCGGCGCATGACGATGTCCTGCACCTCGTCCTCGCCCTTCTCGGTGTGCTGGCGCAGCGGGAAGGCGACGTTGTCGAACAGGTTCATCGAGCCGAACAGAGCACCGTCCTGGAACAGCAGGCCGAACTTCTTGCGCATGTCGAACAGGTCATCGTCGGCCATGTCGGGAACCGACTGGCCGTGGACGATGCAGTCGCCCTGGTCGGGGTACAGCAGTCCCACCATGTGCTTGATGCAGACCGACTTTCCGGTCCCCGACGGACCCAGGATCATCGAGACCATCCCCTCGGGCAGGCCCATGTTCAGCCCGCGCAGGATGTGCGACCGTCCGAAGGACTTATAGGTGTCGATGAACTCGACGGCGTCGGGCCGTCCGGAGGGATACACCTTGTAGGTGTGCCACTTGTATTCCTCGTCGGAGGTCCCGCTGGGCGGCTCGGGACGCGGCGGAGCCTCATCGACCACCGAGACCCTGGATGAGGACTCCCGCCCGGCGCCGTCACGACCATCCTGCGGCTCGGCCCGGGCCGCGTTCCGATTGCCCTCATCCTGGGCGCCGACCTCGCTGGGGTCGCTGCCGGCCTTCGATGACTCGGACTCTGGCATTCAGCCTCCGATTGGTGCTCGTGGGTTGGCGCCCCAGAACAGCTGCGTGCCGAGCATTCCGATGAGATGGACCGACACGATGTTGAGCACCATGGACTTCGCCGTCGCGGTGCCCACCCCGACCGGGCCGCCGCTGGCGTTGAAGCCGTAGTAGCAGCCGACGATGACGATCACGAGCGCCATGCTCATCGCCTTTATCAAGCTGAATAACAGGTCCGGCGGGTTCTGAAACTGCCAGAAGATCAAGAAGAACCCGCCCGAGCTCACATAACCAATCTGCTGCACCACCGCGAGGTAGCTGGCAAAGAAGCCGGCCCCGATCGAGCACAGGTAGACGAACGGCAAGACCAGGATCGCCGCCAGCAGGCGGGTGGCGCAGAGGAAGGTCATGCCGCTGATCCCCATCACCTCGAGCGCGTCGATCTCATCCGAGATCCGCATCGAGCCCAGCTCGGCGACGATTCCGGTGCCGACCTTGGCCGCCATCATGTAGCCGAACACCAGCGGTACGAGCTCGCGCAGATCACACCAGGCCGCGAACACCCCCGAGTACGCCGGCGTGCCCTCCCCGTAGGTGAAGTACGCGCCCTCGATCCCGCATTGCAGGCCGATGATGAACACCAGCCCCCAGATCACCAGCGTCGAGGAGACGATCAGGACCCCGGCCTGGCGCAGCGCCTCACCGAAGAACCTCAGGACCCGCAGCGTCAGCACCTCGCGGATCACCTGCGCAGCGAACTTGACGATCTCTCCGAAGGCCTCGATCCAGCCGCGAGGCGTGGCGATCAGATCTCCCATTGCCTGTCCTGTTACCTGATGATGGTCGTGATCTCGGGGTGGGTGGCCAGCAGGGTCTGCGTGAAGGCGTAGTTGAACGCGAACACGCCGAGGAAGGCGATCACCACCGCCTGGTTGACGGCCCGCCCCACCCCCTCGGCACCGCCCGAGGCGGTCATCCCCTTGTAGCAGCAGACGATCGCGATGATCGCCCCGAACAAAGTCGTCTTGACCACCGAGCCCCACAGGTCGGTGGTCTCGGCGTTGTTGAAGAAGGTGGAGAAGAACGGCCCCAGCGGCGCGTTGTTGACCAGCGTCGCGAGGATGCCGCCGAACACGCCGAAGATCAGCGCGTAGATGTCGAACAGGCCGGTGAGGATCATCAGCGCGAGAAAGCGCGGGACGACCAGGTTCTTGACCGGGTCCACGCCCAGGACCTGCAGCGCGTCGAGCTCCTCGCGGATCTTGCGCGCGCCCAGATCGGCGGTGATCGCCGTCCCCGCGACGCCGGCCAGCACGATCGCGTCCACGAACGGCGCGAACTCCCTGATCGAGGCGAGCACGAAGAACCCGCCGAGGCGGTCCAGGGCGCCGAACAGCACCAGGAAGTTGGCCGCTTGCAGACCCGGCGCCTCATAGCCGAAGGCGATCGTGGAGACCAGCAGCGGGAACCAGCACAGCTTCACCGCGAAGATGAACTGGGCGACGAACTCGCTTCCGTACGGGTAAGGCGGACGAACGGCCGAGACGAGCGTCTTGCCCGTCAGGATCATCATGTTGCCGACCTCTTCGAGCAGGCCCTTGATGGGCAGGAAACCTCGGTCGGCGACTGCTCTGATCAACTGGTCTCGTTCCTCCAGGGTCTCGGGTCGCTCGCACGACCCCCGGCGGTGCGTAAGCCTACGACACCAACGAACCAAAGACCAATGGGAACCGACCGGCACCGCCCTCCACCTGCGTGAAGCGGGGGTCGGCCGTGGTATGTTCGCGCGCGGTGAGCGGGTGGAAAGCCAAGAGCTGCGGGATGATCGCCGGCGCCGGAGTGGCCCTGGCGGTGGCGGCGTGCGGCTCGGGTCAGCGCCAGGACGTCCATGAGCCCAAGGGTAAGTTCAAGGTCGCGGTCACCACAGCCCGGTTTCCCAGCTCGCAGAAGATCTCCGAGCACACGCACCTGGTGCTCGCCGTGCACAACGCCGGCACCAAGACGATCCCCAACGTGGCGGTGTCGATCTGCAACGTGACCTGCTCATCTCGGGCGCCGAACGGCGAGGGGACCAGCGCCCAGGCCTTCTCGGCCGATACGCCTGGCCCCCAGGGGCTCGATCCATCCCGCCCGCTGTGGATCGTCGACGGCGGACCGGGGCCGTGTGGCTACAGCTGCCAGAGCGGTGGCCAGGGCGCCTACGTGACCGCCTATTCGAACACCTGGGCGTCCGGCGCGCTGAAGCCCGGCCAGACGGTCCGGTTCGACTGGAGCGTGACCGCGGCCGCCACCGGTCAGCACGTGGTGGCCTGGGAGGTTGCCGCCGGGCTCAACGGCCGGGCCAAGGCGGTGCTGGCCGGAGGCTCGAGACCGCACGGCACCTTCGCCGTCCACGTCCACTCGGCGCCGGCGCAGTCCTACGTCAACAACAACGGCCAGATCGTCAACCAGTAGGCGAAGCGCGCCGAGGCCTGCTCAGGCTTCGCTCGAGCTCGCCCAGATGTTGAGCTCGCCCTCCACGGCGTACTGATCGATGCGCTCGAGCTCGGCGTCGTCGAGCTCGAGCCCCCGCAGGGCGGCCACGTTCTGCTCGAGCTGCGCGACGCTGCTGGCGCCGATCAGCGCCGAGGTGACCCGCGCGTCGCGCAGCGTCCAGGCGATCGCCAGCTGAGCCAGCGTCTGGCCCCGGTCGGCGGCGATCTCGGCCAGAGCTCGGGCGCGCTTGACGTTCTCGGGCGTGATCAGCTCCTCGGAGAAGGCCTCGCCCCGGCGTACGCGCGAGTCCTCGGGCACGCCGTCCAGGTACTTGCCGGTGAGCAGGCCCTGGGCCAGCGGCGAGAAGGCGATCGCGCCGACGCCCTCGCGCTCCAGCACGTCCAGCAGTCCGTCCTCCACCCACCGGTTGAACATCGAGTAGGAGGGCTGGTGGATCAGCAGCGGCGTACCCAGCTCGCGCAGGATCTGGATCGCCTCCTCGGTCCGTCGCGGGCCATAGGAGGAGATCCCGACGTACCGGGCCTTGCCCTGCCGGACGGCGGTGTCCAGCGCCCCGATCGTCTCCGCCAGGGGGGTGTCGGGATCGAACCGGTGCGAGTAGAAGATGTCGACGTGGTCCAGGCCCAGGCGCCGCAGGCTCTGGTCCAGGCTACCCAACAGGTACTTGCGCGAGCCGTGATCGCCGTAGGGGCCGGGCCACATGTCGTAGCCCGCCTTGGTCGAGATCACGATCTCGTCGCGCCAGCGGGCCAGATCCTCGGCGAAGATCCGCCCGAAGTTGATCTCCGCGCTGCCGTAGGGGGGCCCGTAGTTGTTGGCCAGGTCAAAGTGCGTGATGCCCAGGTCAAACGCCCGCCGGAGGATTGCCCGGCTGGTGGCCAGCGGCCGGTCATCGCCGAAGTTCTGCCACAGGCCGAGGGAGATCGCGGGCAGCTGCAGCCCGCTGCGTCCGCAGCGCCGGTAGGGGATCTGGTCATAGCGGTCCGCCGCCGGGGTGTAGACCGACTGCGGCCCGGGCTCGGAGGCAGGCGTCACGCGGCTCAGTATCTCACGGCACCTCTGACGCCCCCGACGACGGGGCGCGGACGGAGATTCCCCCTGAGGCGATCATCGCCCCGGAGATCGTCCCGCCCTCGGGCCGACCAGGTTCCCGGCCGGTTTGGCCATCGGGATAGTGACTCGCGGCGGACGTTCGCCTACGCTTCGCCGCTCACGTGCGCCCCGCCTCCGAGGGCGCGGACAAAAAGGAACTACGACACAGCATGCCCCGGATCCGTCAGCAGAACGTCCTTGCCGCCCAGTGGAGCTCCAACGGAGGGAATCTCGGCGCCCCTGACCTGACCTCGCCCGACAACCAGGTGTTCGGGGAGAACGTCTTCAGTCCGGCGATCCAGCGCCAGCGGCTGTCCAAGGACGTCTACCAGCGGCTGTCCAAGACGCTCGCGGGCGGCGAAGCGCTCGACACCTCGCTCGCCGATAGCGTGGCGATCGCGATGAAGGAGTGGGCGATGGAGAAGGGCGCCACCCACTACAGCCACGTGTTTCAGCCGCTGACCGGCCTCACCGCCGAGAAGCACGACAGCTTCTACGCACCGACCGGTGAGGGGACGGCGCTGGCAGAGTTCGCGGGCAAGGAGCTGATCCAGGCCGAGCCGGACGCGTCCTCGTTCCCAACCGGCGGCATCCGGGCCACGTTCGAGGCTCGTGGCTACACCGCCTGGGACCCCACCAGCCCGGCCTTCATCCTCGAGAACCCCAACGGCGCGCTGCTCTGCATCCCGACCGCGTTCGTGTCCTGGACCGGCGAGGCGCTGGACCACAAGATCCCCCTGCTGCGCTCGATGGACGCCCTGTCGAAGTCGGCCATGCGGGCCCTGAAGCTGTTCGGCAACCGCCAGGCAGTGCGCGTCTTCACGACCGTCGGCCCCGAGCAGGAGTACTTCCTGATCGACGAGCAGTACTACTTCGAGCGGCCTGACCTGGTCACGACCGGGCGCACGCTGTTCGGAGCCAAGCCGCCAAAGGGTCACGAGCTCGACGACCACTACTTCGGCTCGATCCCCGAGCGCGTGCTGGCCTACATGCTGGACACCGAGAAGGAGCTGGCCAGGCTCGGCGTCCCGATCAAGACCCGGCACAACGAGGTGGCGCCGGCCCAGTACGAAGTCGCGCCGATCTTCGAGAACTCCAATGTCGGAGCCGACCACCAGCAGCTGACCATGCAGGTGATGCAGAACATCGCGCGCCGGTACGGGCTGGTCTGCCTGCTGCACGAGAAGCCCTTTGCCGGCGTCAACGGCTCGGGCAAGCACAACAACTGGTCGATGAGCACCGACGACGGCGAGAACCTGCTCGAGCCCGGCGACACACCGCATGAGAACCTGCAGTTCCTGTTCTTCTGTGCCGCCGTGATCCAAGCGGTCAATTCACACCAGGGACTGCTGCGGGCCTCGATCGCCTCCGCCGGCCAGGACCACCGGCTAGGCGCCAACGAGGCGCCGCCGGCGATCATCTCGATCTTCCTCGGCGCCGAGCTGGAGCGAGTGTTCGGCGCGATCGAGCGGGGCGAGGTTGGCGAGTCCACCCCGGGCTCGTTCCTCGGCCTCGGCACCCCGGTGCTGCCGCCGCTGCCGATGCACGGTGGAGACCGCAACCGCACCAGCCCGTTCGCGTTCACCGGTAACAAGTTCGAGTTCCGGGCGCTGGGGTCCAGCATGTCTCTGTCGCTCCCCAACACGGTGCTCAACACGATCGTCGCCGAGGCGATCGACTACCTGGCCGAAGAGCTCGAGGACGCGCTGGACAGCGGCGCCGAGCTCGAGGCGGCGCTGCGGCCGATCCTCCAGCGCAGTTACGCCGCCAACCGGGGGATCGTGTTCGGCGGTGACAACTACGCCGAGGAGTGGCACGCGGAGGCGGAGCGCCGCGGACTGCTCAACCTCCGGGCGACCCCGGACGCGCTCCCGTACCTGATCTCCGATCAGACCGAGGAGGTGTTCTCCAACTACGGCGTGCTGTCCCGGCGCGAGCTGGAGTCGCGCTACGAGGTGTTCCTCGAGCAGTATGTGACCAAGCTCAACATCGAGGCGGAGGTGGCCGCTTCGATCGCCCGCACGATGCTGCTGCCCGCGGCGGCGCGCCATCTGGCCATGATGCTCAACGCCCAGCTGCCCGAGCTGGCCACCGAGGTGGAGAGCCTGATCGCGACGTTCGTTGAGGCGATCACGGCGCTGGAGTGGGCCAACCTGGCCGAGAACCAGCCCGACGACGAGGCCCTCAGGCACGCCGAGTACATGCGCGACACGGTGATTGGAGCGATGGAGTCCGTCCGCGCCGTCGCAGACCAGCTCGAGAAGGTGGTGGCCGACGATCTGTGGCCGCTGCCGAAGTACTCAGAGATCCTGTTCATCAAGTAGCTGCGGCACCGCGGCTTGCCCCGAGGTCGATCTCGTACGCGCCGCAACTTACGGGTGGCGGCGGGGTTTTCCGCTACGGTGGCCCGTCCTATGGAGAAGGTCCGCGTGGCGCGCGGTGATCGAGGGAGAGGGCAGTTTCGCCTGCGCGCCTTGATGATGTCGATCCTCGTCGTGCTCGGCGTGTTCGCAAGCGCCGCGCCGGCGCTTGGCGCCTCCGGCGGCACGTCGGTGACCCCCACCCCCAAGTCCACGCACAAGCCCTCCCGGCATCACGCGCGGGCGCGCAAGCACCAGGCGGAGCGCAAGCATCGCCACGCCCGCTCCCCGGCCCGACAGCGAGCGGCGACCAGTGGCGGCCAGGGGTCAAGCGCGTTCGCCGGCCGCGGGATGTGGATCTGGGAGCTGCCCTACACCGCCGGCGGCAACCTGTCGGCGATCATCGCCACCGCGCATCGCTACGGGGTCGGGACGCTGATGATCAAGAGCAGTGACGGACCCAACGCCTGGTCGCAGTTCACGCCGCAGCTGGTCGCCGCGCTGCACGCCAGCGGGCTGCGCGTGTGCGCCTGGCAGTACGTCTACGGAAGTCATCCGGTGACCGAGGCATACCTCGGGGCCGCCGCGGTCCACGCCGGAGCCGATTGCCTGCTGATCGACGCCGAGAGCGAGTACGAGGGCAAGTACATCTCCGCCCAGGCCTACATCCAGCGCCTGCGCCAGCTGATCGGCGCCAATTTCCCGGTCGCGCTGGCGGGCTTTCCGTATGTCGATTACCACCCCGGCTTTCCGTACTCGGTGTTCCTGGGTCCCGGTGGGGCGCAGTACAACGCCCCGCAGATGTACTGGCGCGACATCGGCGTGACAGTGGATTCGGTGTTCGCGCACACCTACTCCTACAACCTGATCTACGGCCGGCCGATCTACCCGCTCGGCCAGATCTACAGCAATCCCCCCGCGCACCAGATCGTGCGCTTCCGGGAGCTGTCACGTGCGTACGGAGCGCCGGGCGTCAGCTGGTGGGATTGGCAGGAAGCGACCACCTCGGCCTGGACCGCGGTCGCGCGCCCCACCGGCGTGCTGCCTGGATACGTGCCCTACACCCTGATGGCCTCGATCCACAAGGGCACGACGGGTGACCTGGTCGTCTGGGCCCAGGAGCACCTGATCTCCGCCGGCTATGACGTCGGCGTGGACGGCGGTTTCGGAGCAAAGACGCAGACCGCGGTGCTCGTCTTCCAGACCGCCCACGGACTCACCCCAGACGGGGTCATCGGTCCCGCCACCTGGCAGGCCCTGCTCCGCTACCGGCCGGCGAGGATCGTCTGGGGCTACGCGGGCCATTCGCGCCGCGCGACCGTGACCAGCGTCCCCGGCGCCGCCGCCGTCCGCTACGCCGCCGTGCCCAAGTCGGCCTCGCGGCCGGCCAAGCGCGACGAGATCCCCAGGGCGGGGGGCGCGGGTCACTCCCGGCGGCCTTGAGACGTTGGTGGGCGAGTGAGGCCTGCGGCGCACGCGCAGCCGCGTTGAGCCCGTAGCCGCGGCCGGGTGCCGGCGACGCGAGCTGCGCGGGCCCGCAACCTCGCTCGCCCCTGCCCCGTTCGCACGACCGTCGCGCCGACCCGCTTCTTGAAGCGGAAGCTCGGGCCGCAGCGTTGCGCCTGCGCCGGAGCCCGGGCGCATCGGTCGTGCGTTGGGGGGTCAAGGTGCCGCCAATGGCGCAGTCGCGTCGCCGGCGCCCCAACCTACGCCAGTACCCAAACCAGCGCTGCTGCGCCACTTGGGGGCAACCTTGACCGCCCCCAAGACGAAGACAGAACTACAGCAACCCGTGCTCCCGAGCGTAGGCGACCAGCTGGGCCCGGGAAGTACGCTGAGTCTTCTGCTGGAGGTGAGCGCGGTGGGACTCGACCGTCCGCACGCTCAAGAACAGCTGCGCGGCAACCTCTGCGTTGGTGTGCCCCAGCGCGATCAGCCGCAGCACCTCGACCTCGCGGGCGCTGAGACCATCGGGCAGTCCGCCGCGCCCGGGGATCTCCGCCGCCAGCCTCGCCCCGAGCTCGGGATTCAGGTAGGTCCCTCCCTCCGCGACGAGCCGAACCGCTGCGATCAGCTCGGTCTCGGCCGCCTCCTTGAGCACGTACCCCGTCGCCCCGGCGCGCAGCGCCTCGCGCGCCAGCTCGGGCTCGCCCTGCATCGTCAGCACGACGATCTCAGTGGCCGGCGAGCTCGCCCGGATCCGCGGGATGGCGGGAATGCTCGAGCCTTCGGGCATGTTGACGTCGAGCACCAGGACCCGCGGGCGGTAGGCGGCGACGCGGCGCTCGGTCAGCTCGATGTCGCCGGCCTCCGAGACCACCTCGAAGTCCGCCTCGGCGTCGAGCAGCAGCCGCAGACCGGCGCGCACGACCGCGTGATCGTCAGCCAGCACGATCGTGATCCTCGCCGCGTCGACGGCGCCGCCTCCGGTACCGACCCGAGCCTCGCTCACGCCGATGATTTCAGCACGGCCCCCGGCTCGATCCGGATCGGATCGGCTTCGGTCAGCTCCACGGCTCCGCGCACGACCACGCCCGCGCCGAACGTGACGTCGCCGTGAACGATCAGTCGCCGGGCCCCGCGCAGCGACGGCGGCCCGTCCGGGAAGCGGCGCTCGAAGTCATCAAGCAGTCGGTAGAAGCGCTGGTCGAGCTCGACGAAGGGAAGCTCGTCGATCTGGTCTGACGCCGGCTCCACGTCCAGCTGGTCGGTCAGCTCATAGACGTCTGAGCGCAGCACGAGCAGATCGTCGGTCGTCTTGACCGGCACGAACCGGGTTCGCGGGACGAGCAGCAGGTCGGCATCCGGGAAGCTCTCGATCGCCGCCCCCATGGCGCTCTCCAGTTGCACAACCGGCGTCGAGCTCGGATCGCGGGGATCGACGGTCTTGCGATTGACGATCAGGGGCAGCTCGAGCACGCCGCCGGCGCGCTCCAGCCTCTCGTCGAGCACGCGCAGGTCGATCCAGAGATTGTTGGTGTTGTAGTAGCGCCAGTGGCGGAAGTCCCGGAAGGACTCCTCGTCCTCGGGTGGCGTCTGAGCCGTCTCGCGCAGGACCAGCTGGCCGTCGGCTCGGCGGCGCGCGATGTGGCCACCCTTGCGGTCGGCCTCGGTGCCCTGCACGACCTCCATCAGGAACGGGATCTCCCCGGCGGCCAGGTGCGCGGCGATGCGGGAGTCCAGCTTGGCCCCGAGGTTGTCGGAGTTGGAGATCATCGCGTAGCGAAAGCCCTGCGCCCGCAGCGCGGCGAGCATCCCGGAGCGCCGCAGCGCGCCGTACACGTCCCCGTGACCGGGCGGGCACCATTCGAGCGCCGGCGCCCGCGGCCAGCTGACCGGGGTCAGCCCCTCGGCCTCGAGCTTGGGGATCATGCTCTGCGTGAAGTCCGGGTCGATCCCCTCGTGCTCGATCTCGGGGTGCACGGCGAGGGCCTGCTCGGTCGCCTCCCGAGTGGTGTCACTGTTCATCAGAACCAGCGGCAGGCGGACTCCGAAGCGGCGACGCAGCGCGAGCGTCTGGCCGACGATGATGTCCAAGAAGCTCTGCCCGTCGCGCGCCTGAACCAGTGATTTGGGCTGCTGGAGCCCCATCGTGGTCGCCAGCCCGCCGTTGAGCTTGATCAGCGCCACATCCTTGAGGGCATCGGACGGATCGGCGTCGGGAAGCTGATCCAGCGCGGGCACGTCACCGGCCGGTTGCAGCTCAGAGCTCGGAAGCATCGTCGCCTGATCTGCGGCTAGGCGGCGGTAGGCGCTCTCAAACGCTCGGATCGCCTCCTCGTGGGCGCCGGCGACGCGCATCTTCTCGCCCGCCGCCCGCCTGCCTTGCTGGCTCATGGCGTCATTGTGCCGCTCAGCCCGCCGCGACGACGGACTGCAGATTGGCGCCGCGGCGCCCAGCGCCGCGCCGATCGGTGCCTGGCTGACGTTGGGCCTGTGCTGAAGACGAGTCTCGGGATCTGGGCGTTCGGGCCGATGATCACTCGGTTTGTTCCCGGGCGGCTATCAGCCCGCCCACGACTACGTCGACGAGCCGGTGTCGGACAAGGTGCGCCGCGCCGTGGACGGGCTCGGCTTTGATCTCTGTCCGTACCCCGAGGATCAGGTTCGCGCCGTGCGCGGGCCGGTCCTGCACTGGCGCTTCATCGACTCGTCGCGGCTCGGATCCACGACGGGGCGCTGCGCGAGGCCCAGCAGCGCAAGGATGCCGTGCGAGCGTACGAGCTCGTCTACGCGGCGCTCGGCGCAGCCGGATGACTACTCACGCGGCCGCCGGCCGTGGCGAGCCCGGATGACGAGCGGCGGGCGCGTAAGGCCGCTCCGACAGGCCCTCGCAAACGGTTGGGTGGCTGGCAGATTTATCAAACGGTGATAGCAAGCCCTGGCGCGGACTGCCGCCACAGCCCTCATCGCCCGTCCCGCGCCTCTCCCGATGAGGTCTGTCAATGGCCATCAGGGCTCCTTCACCGAAGGACTCACGAAGCCGGGAGGGGTGATGCATTCTAGGTGCGAAAACCGCACCCAGGATGCATCACGTCTAACAATGCGCGCGGCGTCCCGGCGTCTATCAGTCCGTATAACGCCGAGGGGATTTCGCGACAGCCTCCAAGCGGCGCTTATCGGCGGACCGGATCAGAGCCGATGGGCTCCGCGCCCGGGCTCCACGCGGATCGCCGCCGCGGGCGCGACCGCCCCCGGCGGCATCAACCCGAGCACGTGCCCGCCGAACCCCCCTCCGACGATCCGCGCGCCCACCGATCCCGCGTGGCGAAGCCGCGCGAGGGTCGCCTCCACGGCTGGCGTGGAGATCTCATAGCAGTCGCGCAGGCTGGCGTGCGAAGCGTTGAGCAGCTCGCCGACGCGCTCCAGGTCACTTGCCGAAAGCGCCGCCACCATCGCTTCGACACGCTCGTTCTCGGTGATCACGTGATGTGCGCGCGCGGCCAGCGGCTCGGGCAGCGCGGCGGCCATCTCCAGCGTGGCGTCCCGCAGGCTGCTGATTTGCAGCAGCTCGCAGGCGCGAGCGCACTCGGCACGGCGCTGGTTGTAGCCAGGCTGCTCGTCGCCGGCCGGCGACCCGCCGCCGCGCCCCGCGTTGGCGTGACGCTCGCCTGAATCGAGGGTGACCAGCGAGTAGTCGCCGAGCTCGAGCTTGACCGGCGTCACCTCGAGGGAGGCGAAGTCAATCCGCAGTGCGCTGCCCACCTCGCCGCACAGCGAGGCCAACTGGTCCAACAGACCGGTGCGCGCTCCCACCCAGTCGTTCTCGATCCGCGAGCAGAGCTGGGCGAGCTCGATCCGGTCAAGCGCCGGTGCATCGCCGATCCCGAGCAGCGCCAGGCACAGAGCCACCTCGAGCGCCGCTGACGAGGAGAGCCCGGAGCCTCGGGGAACCGAGCCGCTGATTTCGATCCGCGCGCCGGAAAGCCGAGCCCCGGCTCGCTGCAGTTCCGCCGTCGCTCCCCGCGCGTAGGCCCGCCAGCCCCGGACCCGCTGCGGTTGGGAGAGCTCGAACGAGTCCTCGGCGTGGAGGTCTGAAGCGATCACCTGCACACGCTCGGATCGATCCCGCGTGGCGTGGACCGTGACCCCCTCACTGATCGCGAACGGAAGCGCGAGACCACCGTTGTAATCAGTGTGCTCGCCGATCAGGTTGACGCGACCGGGGGCAAACGCCGTGGCGACGTCATGCACCGTGTAGTCTCCTAAGCATGATCGGTGACATTCTCCAGCCCACACATCTTCTCCTGATTCTCGTCGTCGCGCTGGTTGTCCTTGGACCCAAGCGGCTACCCGAGGTTGGACGCGCGGTCGGCCGCAGCATCCATGACTTCAAGGGAGCGATCAACGGCGAGCATCACGACGAGCCCGAGCAGGTCATGAGCAGCGAGACCGCAACGCCGGCCAGCGAGCCGGCCGATCACACCGTCTGAGCTCGGAGCTCTGAGGCCGGCGAGCTAACGGAGCTCTGAGGCCGGCGCCGTGCAGTGGGGGATCCTGTCGACCGCCCGGATCAACGACGCGTTGACCTGGACCGAACGCGCGCTTGCCGGCAAGCACGTGCTGTGCGAGAAGCCGCTCGGCCGCCGCGTCGCTGACGTGCAGACTGCCTTCGACCTCGCCGAGCGCGAGGACCGGTGATGGAGGCATCTATGCACCGCCACCACCCCCCAGACCGCCAAGCTCGCCGAGCTGGTCGGCTCCGGGGCGATCGGGACGCTGCGCTTGATCCGCGCGGCGTTCAGCTTTCAGATCACCGACCCTCGCAACGTCCGGCTCACCACCGAGCTAGACGTGAGCTAGACGAGGGCTAGACGTGAGCTAGACGGGGGCGCGCTGATGGACGTCGGCTGCTATTGCGTCGGCGCGCCGCGGCTGCTGGCCGGTGAGCCGGTCTCGGTCACCGGCGAGCAGCAGCTCGGGGGCGACGGGGTCGACATCGCGTTCGTGGGCGCGATGCGATTCGGAGAGGGGGTCCTGGCCCACTTCGATGCCGGCTTCGTGATGGCCGAGCGTGGCGGGCTGAGCTCGCCCATGCCTACCAGCTCCAGGCCGAGAACCTGTCGGCAGCCATCCGCGGCGAGGCGGAGCCGCTGCTCGGCCACGACGATGCCATCGGGCAGGCCCGCACGATCGCCGCCCTCTACGCCGCCGCCGAGCCGCAACGCGCTTCGGTGTCGACGATGGATGACGCCCTCCGGTGAGCACGCTCGAGAGAGTCGCCGGCGCAGGTCACGATCAGAGCACCCTCGATAACCGGATCCGGCGGTTTGGGCGTCGTGCCTAGGCGAGCTCACGGGCTATCGCACCCATTTCGTCGAGCTGTCCAGCCGTCGTCGCCGGCGCGCTGCGCGCGCTCGACTAGCTAGCGAACCAGCGGCTCGAATCGACAGCCACGGGCCGTCGCTCGCCGACGCCCCCGGGGCACGGGCGATTCCCGCCGGGTGAACTGAAGCGCATCCGGACCTCGGTGCCACCGCCGGCTCGGGTCACGATCGCCATCCGGTCTGAGAGCTGGGCGATCAGGCACAGGCCGAGTCCCAGTCCGGGCCAAGCGCGGCTCGAGTCCGCGGCCGTCGTCGGCGATCAACACCCAGATCTCGTCTGAGACGATCCCACCGGCTACGTGGACCTGCCCCGGCTCGTCGTCGTAGGCGTGCACGACCGCGTTGGTCACGGCCTCCGAAGTCGCCAGTGCAATCGCCTCCACCTGGTGCTCGGACGCGCCGGCCGCGAGATCGCCCAGTACGCGGCGCTCCTGGGCCACCGACCCCGGCTCGGCCGGAAAACGTCGGTGCAGGCTCTGCCCATCACTCTGCATCTTGCTTCATTACCCGGTTGCCGGTGCGGCTACGCACTGGGCGCGGGCACCCATCCGCGAGCGTGGACACGCCTGAGATGTCCGCAGGAAAGCCAGTTGCACCCGATCGCGAAGGAGCGTAGCCTCGAACCGAGGGAAGGCAACCGAGGGAGCAGGGACGATGACCGAACCCAAGCAGACCGAGGACCGTTCGCCCCGAGGGTCGGTTCGCGCGCTGTATGAGGAGGCCGAGTCTCAATCGGCCCGCGCTTTGGAGCAGTTCGTCGCCAAGCCGAGCTTCGGTGCCCTGCTGGCCCGCAGCGCCGAGAACCTGGCCGCCCTGACGCGCATCGGTGCCGATCTGTCTGACCTCGTCCTGCGCAACCTGCGGATCGCCGGCCGGGCCGACATCGCGCGCCTGGCCCGCCAGTTGCACCGCACCGAGGACCAGCTCGAGCGCGTCCTTCAGGAGGTCGAGCAGCTGCGCGACGAGCTCGGGGCGGGCCTCGGGACGGCCGCCTCCAACGGCCATGACCCGGCTTCGCGCGATGCGGCGAGCGGCCGGGATTCGACCGCCGCCGACCGTTGAGCGTGCCGGAGCGCATCGTCTCGGCGCCGCGAGACGCGCTCGAGTTCGCCAACCTGCTGCTCACCACCGACGACGCGGTGATCGGGGCGAGCGAGCGCGAGGTCGTGTGGTCCCATCGCCAGAGCACCCTGTATCGCTACCGCTCCTCGGCGCGGCGATACCCGGTGCCGCTGCTGCTCGTGTTCGCGCTCATCAATCGACCCCAGATCTTCGATCTTCGTCCGGGAAACTCGCTGATCGAGTACCTGCTGGAGGAGGGCTTCGATGTCTTCCTCGTCGATTGGGGCTCGCCCGGCGAGGAGGACGCCGAGATGGGCTTGGAGGAGTACGTCTGCGACGAGCTGCATTGGGCGGTGAGAGAGACACTGCGGGCCAGCGGCGCCGACGAGCTGACGCTGCTCGGCTGGTGCATCGGCGCCACCCTGTGCGCGATGTACTGCGGGCTGGACTCCAGCGCCGGCAACCCGGTTCGCAACCTGGCGCTGCTGACGATGCCGGTCGACGGGCGGGACTCGACCTACGCAAGCTGGGTGGGCGATCCGGATTTCGACGTCGATCGAATCGCCGAGCAGTGGCGGGTCCTTCCCGGCGGAGCGGTCGACTTCGCCAACAAGTTGCTCAAGCCGGTGACCAACTTCTTCACCACCTACCGACGCCTGTGGCAGAGCGTCCAAGATGGCGACGTCCGGGCCGAGGTCTATCAGCCGATGGCGAAATGGGTCGCCGACAACCCGAACTTCCCGGGACGGGCCTGGGCGCAATGGGTGCGGATGATGTACCGCGACGGATCGCTGGTGTCCGGCACCGTGCGCCTGCGCGGGCGCCGAGTTCGCCTGGAGAGGATCGACCAGAACCTGATGGTCGTCACGGCCGGTGCGGACCATATCGCTCCGCGGGCCGGGACGATGCCGCTGTTCGATCTGGTCTCCAGCCAGGACGTGACCCACATCGATCGTCCCGGGGGCCACATCGGGCTGATCGCCGGGTCGGCGGCGCGCAAGCAGATCTGGCCCGAGATGGCCGACTGGCTTCGAGAGCGCTCCGAGCGCTGAAATTCCACGACAGGAGAGGAACATGAGCACCGAGACCTCCAGCGAGTCGACACCGAAGATTCGGGAATCCACGGGCGGTCAGCGCCGGCCGAGAATGCACGGCCGGGTCGTATTCGTGACCGGCGGTACGCGCGGCATCGGCGCCGCCATCTCGCGCAGCTTCGGTGAGCAGGGGGCGGTGGTGGCGGCCGGCTACGGCCATGACGCCGAGCACGCCGAGCAGCTGCGCGCCGAGCTGGATAGCGACGGCGTCGAGGCGAGCGTCCACCAGGGCAACATCGGCTCCGCCGAGGACTGCCGGCGGACCGGGGCCGAGGTGATCGAGCGCCACGGCCGGCTCGACGTGCTGGTCAACAACGCCGGGATCACGATCGACAAGACGGTGCTGAAGATGAGCGACGAGGACTGGTACAAGGTGATCGCGGTCAATCTCTCGGGCGCCTTCTTCATGTCCCAGAGCGTCCTGCCTCACATGATCGAGCGCGGCTCGGGGCGGATCATCAACATCTCCTCGATCATCGGGGAGACCGGCAACATCGGCCAGGCCAACTACGCGGCGTCGAAGTCAGGGCTGTTCGGCCTGACCAAGACGCTCGCGCGTGAAGCGGCCCAGCAGCTGACGCGAGCGGGCAAGCTGACCGACGACTGCATCGGGGTCACGGTCAACACCGTCGCGCCCGGCTTCGTCGCCACCGAGATGCTCGAGAACATCCCTGACAAGGTCCTGGACAAGATCAAGTCCCAGATCCCGCTCGGCCGGCTCGGGCGCCCCGACGAGATCGCGCGCGTGGTCCACTTCCTCGCCGCCGACCAGTCGTCGTATATCACCGGCGCGATCTGGGGCGTCAACGGAGGCCAGGACATGTAGACCGGCTGGCCTAACCTGCCTGAGGCGATGTCCAATCGTTCCGCCGCCCCGCTGGGTGAGATCATCCGCCAGCAACGCGAGCTCGCCGAGCTGTCGATGCGGCAGTTCGCTGCACTGGCGGGAATTTCCAACCCGTACCTGTCCCAGATCGAGCGCGGTCTGCGGGCGCCGTCCGAGCAGGTCCTGGACGGCATCGCCAGAGCGCTGAAGATCTCCTCCGACGCGCTCTACAAGCAGGCGGGGATGACGTCCCCGGGCGACCCACCCCCCGACAACGCGGTGCTCGAGGCGATCGCCGCCGACGAGCGTCTGACCGCCCGTCAGCGGGCGGCGCTCCGGGAGGCCTACGAGGCGTTCGTGGCCGTGTCGCCACGCCAGTCTCGGCGGCGCACGGAGAGCGCCGAGGCATGAGCCCTGCCCGGACGGCGCTGGTCACCGGCGCCGCGAGCGGCATCGGCCGAGCGATCGCCGCCCGCTTGGTCGGCGATGGGCTGGACGTGCTCGCTGTCGACCTGCACCCTGATCCCGATGGTCCCGGAGAGCCGTTTGAGGCTGACCTGGTGTCTCCCGAGGGCAACCAGCAGGCCGTGGCGCGAGCCCTGGAGCGCTTCGGACGCCTGGACGTGATCGTCGCCAACGCCGGCGTCCAGCACGTCGCGGCGATCGAGGAGTTCCCGCTCGAGCGGTGGCAGACGATCGTCGCGCTGCTGCTGACCAGCCCCTTCCTGCTGGCCAAGCACGGGTGGCCGGCTCTGCGGGAGGCGCGCGGGCGACTGATCGTGATCGCCTCGGCCCATGGCCTGGTCGCGTCGCCCTACAAGGCCGCCTACGTCTCGGCCAAGCACGGAGTGCTGGGGCTGGTCAAGACCCTGGCGCTCGAGGGCGCCGAGTACGGCGTCACCGCCACCGCCGTGTGTCCCGGCTACGTCCGCACACCCCTGGTGGAGAAGCAGATCGGCGATCAGGCGCGGGCCCACGGCCTGACCGAGAACGAGGTGCTCGAGCAGGTGATCCTCGCGCCGCACGCGGTCAAGGAGCTGATCGAGCCCGCCGAGGTGGCCGACGTGGTGGCGTTTCTGACCGGCCCGTCGGGACGTCTGTTCACCGGCGCGCCGGTAACGATCGACCAGGGGTGGTCGGCGCGTTAGCCGCTCCAGACGAGCTTGCGCTCAGCCAGCACCGGCTCCACTGAGGACGCGGTCGAGCGCTTGCGCGCGGCTTCCCGTCCGTGTGCAGATTCTCAACCTTGAGCAGCGACTTGCCGTCGACAACGGTGACGGACAGTCGTCTCCGGAGGCCTAGCCCGCGTATGCTGGGCGCCACCGGGTGAGCCATGGGGTCGAGGTGGCCCGGCCTGAGGGCAAGGTCGGAGTGCCGTCGTGTCGAGTTCAAAAGGAGATGAGACGTGACCCCTGAAGCGACGGCCCCGGCCGAGCCGCAGGCCGTCTCCGGGCGGAAGCTGTGGCTGATCATCGGAGCGCTGTTGATGGGGATGCTGCTATCTGCGCTGGATCAGACGATCGTGTCCACCGCGCTGCCGACGATCGTCGGTGACCTCGGGGGCGCGTCGCACCTGTCCTGGGTGGTGACGGCCTACCTGCTGGCGTCGACCGCGTCGACGCCGCTGTGGGGCAAGCTCGGGGACCTGTACGGGCGGAAGACGTTCTTCCAGGCGGCGATCGTGATCTTCCTGGTCGGATCGGTGCTGTCGGGGATCAGCGGCTCGATGACCGAGCTGATCCTCTTCCGAGCCGTCCAGGGGATCGGGGGTGGCGGTCTGATGATCGGTGCGCAGACGATCATCGGCGACGTGGTCTCGCCGCGGGATCGCGGCCGCTATCAGGGCATCTTCGGGGCGGTGTTTGGCGTGACCAGCGTGATCGGGCCGTTGATCGGCGGGGTGCTGGTCGACGATTTGTCCTGGCACTGGATCTTCTACATCAACATCCCGCTCGGGGTGATCGCGCTCGCCGTCACCGCCGCGGTGCTGCCCGGCACGCTGACGCGCGTGCACCATGTGATCGACTACCTGGGCGCCGCGTTGGTCGCGGCGGCGGCGGTAAGCCTCGTGCTGTTGACCAGCCTGGGCGGCACCACCTACGGCTGGGGGTCGGCGCCGATCATCATCCTGGGGATCGTCGGCGTGGTGCTGATCGTTGCCTTCGTGCTGGTCGAGCGTCGCGCCGCCGAGCCGGTGATCCCGCTGAACCTGTTCACAAACCGGGTCTTCTCGGTAAGCAGCGCGGTCGGGTTCGTGGTCGGCTTCGCGATGTTCGGCGCAATCACGTTCCTGCCGTTGTTCTTGCAGATCGTCAAAGGAGTCAGCCCGACCCTGTCGGGGCTGCGAATCCTGCCGCTGATGGCTGGCCTGCTGATCACCTCGATCGGCTCTGGCCTGCTGATCAGCCGCTTCGGCCGCTACAAGGTCTTCCCGATCTTGGGGACGGCGATCATGACCGTCGGGCTGTTCCTGCTGTCGCGCATGGGCGCCTCCACCGGCATCGCGCTGAGCTCGCTGTACATGTTCGTGCTCGGCGTCGGCCTGGGCAGCGTCCTGCAAGTGCTGGTGATCGCGGTGCAGAACGCAGTCGACTATCGGGACCTCGGGGCGGCGACCTCGGGGGTGACCTTCTTTCGCTCGATGGGCGGATCGTTTGGGACCGCGGTGTTCGGAGCGATCTTCGCCAACCTGCTGGTCGGCAATCTCAAGCACTATCTCGCTGGCGCCAGGCTTCCGGCCGGCCTGACCGGTGCCAGCGTCAGCCCGGCGTCGTTGGCCAAGCTCCCGGCGGCCGCCCACGGCGGCTACGTGCAGGCTTACGCCCACTCGCTGCAGACCGTGTTCCTGGTCGCCGCCCCGATCGCCGCCGTCGCGTTCCTGCTGACGTGGCTCATGCCCGACCTCGAGCTGCGCAAGACGACAACCGCCGTCGACACCGGCCAGGCGTTCGCCATCCCCACCGATCGCAGCTCGGTGCAGGAGCTGGAGCGGGCGCTGACCATGCTGACGAGCAAGGCGATGCGCGGCGAGTTCTTCCGTCACCTGGGGGCGCACGCGGGGATGAAACTCGAGCCAGCGGCGTGCTGGCTGCTGCTGCGGATCTGGCGGCACCCTGACTACAGCGCACGGCAGCTCGCGCGGGAGCCGGCGATCAGTGAGAACCGAGTCCACAGTCTGCTTCGGGGCTTGGCTGACGACGGGCTCGTCACCACCCAGCTCGACGAGGCAGACGAATCCGGAGAGCAGCCCTCGAACCTGACTCCGGCCGGCCAGGCGGCGGTCGACCAGCTCGTCGCAGCCCACCGACAGCGCCTCTCCGAGCTGCTTGACGGCTGGTCACCCGCCGAGCACGACGAGCTGGTCGAGCTCGTGCGCAGGCTCACCCGTGAACTGCTCGACGACGAGGTGGCGTGGGCCAGGACGCACGCTCGCTCCGATCGAGGCAAGAAGGCCACGATGATCTACACCAGCGCCGTGTGGGGACCACCGCTCGGACCCGGGTTCGGTCGCGACCTCGTAATCCACCTACTTTGAGGACTGGCTGCGCCTGCAGGCTCGCGGTGGGCTCATCGCCTCAGGCAGTTAGGTTAGAGGTTCGCCTGGGCTACACCGTTTACGTGATGAGGCTCTGGATGGACTGGCGGTCGATCTGGCTTATCGGAGCAGCAGTCGCTCGAGCGAGTTTTGCCACCATTCTTCGATCTGGTCGGGCGACCAGTCTCGCTCCTCGGTGAGGACGCGGTAGACGTCGATGTTGCACAGGGCGGCGAAGGTGTCGGCGGCCGATCGCGCGTCGACGCCGGGGCGGAAGGCGTCCGGTGGCCAGGTCGCGAAGACTTGCTGTCGGGTGGCGTCTGCGTGGGCTCGGCCGTGCTGGTAGGCGGCGTGGAGGTCGGGCTCAGAGCGACCGGCGTCGTGCAGCAGCGCGATGACGTCGCCGCCGAGCTCAAACAACCGTCGGTCAAAGCCGACCAGTACGGCGAGCTGTGCGGCGGGATCGTCGGCGGCCTCTAGCTCAGCGGTCGCCTGGGTGAGATCGGCCGAGTTCTCGACTGAGTCGATGAGCGCCAGCGCGAGCCCGGTCTTGCTGCCGTAGACCGCGTACACGGTGGGCTCGGCGACTCCCGCCTCGCGGGCGACGTCGCGCACCCGGGTGCCGCCCCAGCCGTGGGCGAGAAACAGGCGGCGAGCGGCCGCGGCGATCTCGGCTCGCGTGGCGAGGGCCTGCTCTCGCCGGCGCGGGGAGTCATAGGGCCGGCGCCCCGCCTGAGAGCCTGAATTTCCTTGTTCGTTGATGCGCGCTATAATCGTTGAGCGAGTCTATACCAAACCAAACCGAGGAGCGCGAGCTGCGGGCGGCTTCCTACCAGCCCGGGGCGGCGCTTCGTAAAGGAGGACGTGGACATGGCCAAGCTCATCATCCTCTACGGGCAGCCCGACGACCCCGCCGCGTTTGAGGACTACTACTTCAACCGTCATCTACCGTTCGCCCAGCAGCAGATGCCCAACGTCCGGGGTGCCGAGTCCGGCAAGGTGACCGGTACCCCAAGCGGAGACAAGCCCGCCTACTACCGCTACGCGGGCGATGGCCTACGCCAGCAACGAGGACCTGCAGCACGGGATCGACAGCCAGGACGGACGCGCCGTGCTCGCCGACCTGCCGAACTTCGCTACCGGCGGTGTGACCGTGCTGATCACCGAGGACGACTGAAACGTGGACGAGATCGCTGCTGGCCTTTACGCCTCCGCGCCCGAGGATCTCGGGTTCGGCTCGCTGCCGCTCAAGGCCCGCGGCTTCCTGCTCAAGCGCCCGGACGAAGACATCACCCTGTACGGCACGGGACCGCTTGAGGCCGAACCGGAAACCGTCCGGGCGCTGGGCGGTGTGGATGCGCAGTACCTCAACCACGCCCACGAAGCGTCCCCCGCCGGCCGCGTAGGCAGCGCGTTGGATGCGCCGCCGCACGTCCATGCCGCCGACGCCGAGGAGGTCAAGCAGCGCGTCAGCGTCGACGAAACCTTCGATCACCGCCACACGCTCGGCCAAGACCTCGAAGTGATCCCCGCCCGGGGCACACCCCGGGCGCCACGGCATACCTATGGAGCACCGACGGGTACCGAGCGCTGTTCACCGGAGACACCGTGGCGGGGGCGCAGCGACTGCTGAATCGCCGCGTTCATCGACGGCATCAGCAACCGCGAACAGACGTGTTAAACCCCAGGCGCTCTCCGAGCTCGAGCTCGATCTGCTCGTGCCCAGCGTCGCGCTGGTCGACGAACCGGCGACGACGGCCACCTCTCCCGACGACGCCCGGCATCGCCTCACCCAGATCGCCGACCGCCTCCGCAGCCGGCGAAGACAACTGACACCAGATCGCCAGACCTCCCCGGCACGCCTACCCGCTACCGGTGACGACGACGGGCGGGACCAGCATATCCGGGTAGGCGTGCAAGCAGCAAGCCACCCCGACCACCCTCGCGTCATGGGCCTACGACGTGCTCTGCCCGCAGCTGTGATTGCACCACCCGCTGTTTCGGAAGCGGATCCTCCCGTGGGACGGAGAACATTCCTGGGTGCGCTACATGGGGACGATGACGACCCCGGACTCCTCCGCCAGGAGAGCAGCAAAATCGTCAGGATCGCTGGTCAACACGACGCAACGCGTCGAGCCGTGGCTGTCGCGAACGGCCAGCACGGTAGCGGCCACCAGGGCGTCGATCGTGGCATCGGACTTGGCCGCGTCAAGCAGTCGGCCAGCTCGCCGAGCGAGCGGCTCATCAGCCGGCCGCACATCGGCCGCCTTGAGCACCCGGTTGAGACGAGCATCTCGCGCCACGCCGCGCACCAGCTCTGCCACGGTCACGGCGGACACGACGACTTCGGCGTCCAGCTCTCGAGCCCGCTCCAGCCATGCTTGGACCGACCGGTCCTCAGACGCAGCCTTGCTCACGCCCTGCGCGTCGAGAACCAGCAGGTCAGTCAGGCCGACTGGGACGCGGCCTCTTCGCCGGGACCTGGCCACAGTCGGCGAACCTCCTCGATCTGCTGGTCCGGTACCGGACCGTTGGTCTCTCTCATCTGCACCAACAGGTCATACAAGGCGTCGCGGCGAAGCTGTCTACGGACTGCATCGTTGACATAGGCCGACAATCCCCTCCCGCCGACTCGCTCGCGAGTGTCCGCTAGCACCTCGATGTCCAAGCTCACCGAGACCTTTTCCACCGCCATGCTTGTATGCTACTCGAAGTAGGAAGGCGTGTCTCGTTTGGCGATCCTTCTACCGACCACTGCTCCCGTCGCACGATCGCCATGAGCAAGGCTGTCGTTGGGCACACCTCGCTGCTTCCTCCGGCGGATCCCGCCTCGCAGGCCTGGATCACGTCGTTGGCCGATATGATCCCCTTGGTCAATACCGGGAGGCGGCACTCCTCGATGAACCGGGTTAGCCGCGGCCAGGTCATCGAGGCGTCGACCTCGACCAGCTCGGATCGTGAGGCTGTGTCTGCGCGCGGCCCGAGAACGTCGCGTAGCAGGGTCAGCTCCGCCGACACGTCGCCCGCACGCTCGGCGCGGATGCGGCGAGGTCGCGCCGCGGAGCTGACCATCATCACCACCGCCTCGAACCCGTGTCCGGTGGCCTGCTCGACCAGCGCGCGACACAGGCCGGGCTCGCGATATGGCTGGATCTGGAGCCAGGTGGGCCGCGGTGGGGGCGATCAGAACCGGCATGCTCATTGACCGGTCCAGGATCGTGGCCGCGGGCGAGAGATCTGAGACATCCGCCAACACGCGAGGCACCAGTCGCCAGCGCCCGTGCGCAGCGAGATTGGCCACAACCGTGCGCTCCTCTCCCGCCCCAGTCGTCAGGTAGGCGTAGGTTGCATCAGGCAGCGCTGTCCGCGCGGCGCGCTTCGTAATCAGCAATCGTCTGCAGACCGTCCCTGCACGATCTTCACGGTAAAGCAGAGCCGGCCGACTCAGCCCGCTCTTCCCTCAACGAACCGCGACGTAGCAGGCGACGACATCTCGCAAGCGGATCCCAACCGGACAGCTGTCGCGCCTGACGCTGCCCGCTGGAGGTTCTCCGGTCAGCTGTGCCCGGCGCGAACGTCCTACGGGATCTTGTGGCCCGTGGCATGCAACGATGAGGTGGTGAGACCAGTCGCAGGCAAGGGCGAAGATGTCCGAGCGATCAGGAACCTTCGCTGACGATCGGTTCAGCGGTCGGCGCCCAACCAGGGGATCGAGGCTGAGTTCGCGGTGGCTGACGCGTTTCAGCTGGGGCGTCTGGGTCGCAGGTTTGAGACGGTGCTGGACTGCGGGCTGTTCCACACCTGCGATGGCGATGAGCGGCGAGGTTACGTAGCGAGTCAGACGGACCTAGAGAGCGATACCGGAGCGCCCGGTCAGCGATCCGCTATCGGGTCGTCTTTGAACTCAGTCTGCGCATCAGCCAATCCCCACGGCGACGGTGATGCGTCGGCGAATGCTTGCCAGCTGATCAGCAGTGATACGGGAAACGGTAGGGCTGACGCGCCGCAGCGACACGCTGGTGACGTGATGAGCCAACGCCCAACACGTCGTCTCAGCCCCATTTTCATCGGTCGGCTCGACGCGCTCGGCGAACGACTTGTGGGCGAGACCCTCGTCTCGGGTCAAGGGAACCACGAGCGTGTTGGGATACGCGTCCGGGAACAACTCATGATCCTCGACGATCACCGCCGGACGTAGCCTGCTTGGCTCCTTCGGGTGCGCGCCGCCGCGCCAGTCCACGACGACGATGCTGCCGGCCGCGTGGCGGCTCACCAAAGATCGGTCAGCGGTGTGCCGATCTCATCGAGCTCGGCACGCGCGCCAGGGTGCGCGGCCAGCTGAGCCACCACGCGCTCTCCTTCCGCCCGTATCGCCTCTCGCCGCACCCGTCGTGCCTCAGTCTCGGCCAGCTCCCGAACGAACGCGCTGAGCCCCTTCCCCTGACCCCGGGCTGCCGCCTCTAGGGCTGCTCGGTCATCCGCGTCCAGCCGAATCGTTAGCGTCTCAGCCATACACGTCAACGTATCACAGTTGTGTGACACAGCGGTGGCGGGTCCCGCAGTGCGATCGCTTTGCGGGCGATCGAGGCTGTCGCTCGCCCGGGCTGCTGGAGGCACCCGGTCGGCTCCTCTCACCGCGATGTCGGTCAGGGCAGCATGTATCACCACTTCGCGGGAAAGCGCGAGCTCAAATGTTGGCCGAAGGTCAGCGGATCTCTGGCAGAGTCCAGGTGTGGAGGTTGCGAGCATGGCGGCGTTGGCCGGCGGTCACGGCCAGGGGTGGCGGCAGGTCGGGGAGCTTCTGCTCGCGTTCGGCCTGTCCTCGGTCGTCGGGTTGGAGCGACAGATTCGCGGCAAGAATGCGGGGTTGCGAACCCAGGCGATCGTCGGGACCGCAGCCGCGTTGATCCTCCTGGTCAGCAAATACGGCTTCGCTGATGTGCTGGCCCCGGGGCGAGTGATGCTCGACCCGTCCCGGGTCGCCGCCCAGATCGTGTCGGGGGTCGGCTTCCTCGGTGCCGGTCTGATCATCACCCGGCAGGGGTCGATCCGAGGTCTGACCACCGCCGCGTCGGTCTGGGAGACGGCCGCGATCGGCATGGCCGCCGGAGCCGGCCTGCCATTGCTGGCGGGGCTGGTGACCGCTCTTCATTTTGTCATCGTGCTCGGCTACACGCCGCTGATCAGGCGCCTGCCGGGGGCGGACGGCGACACCAGCCAGCTGCGGATCACCTACCAGGACGGGCAGGGCGTCCTGCGACAGCTCCTCGTCGCGTGCACCACCCACGGGTGGACCATTACCGCCATGAGCACCGAGGCGCATCGCTCGGGCGCGTTGGGTGATCTGGTCGACGATCAGTCCGACGCTCCTCGCGAGGTCACCGTCACCGTCAGCCTGTCCGGATCCGGCGTGCATAATGCCGCCAACGCCCTCGGGGCGGTCGCCGGCGTGTCCGGCATCGAGCGCCTCGATGACGAAGGCGACTGAGCGGTACCGCCTGGGTCAGCGAATGGACTCGACCGACCGGGAGGCGCGGGTTTCCGTAGCAACCACGCGCCGCCGTTTTGGCGCCGCTAACCAGGAAACGCCAAGAACCGTCGTGCTCGGTCGGCGGCAGGCGTTGCTGTGACCGGTCTGGACCTGCCTGTGCTCGCCGGTCTCGCGGCCCTCGGGCTGGTCGCCGGTGTGGGCATCACGGCAATCGGGCCCGGTGGCGTACTGGCCACCATCGCCCTGTTCGCCCTCACCAGCCTGTCCCCGGCGCAGGTCGCCGGCACCGCCATCGTCACCCATATCGCCACCGGCGCGCTGGCCACCGCCGCCTACACCCGTTCCGGACACCTCCGCGACCGTCACACCCGCCACACCGCCCTGATCCTCGCCGCCGTCGCCGTGATCGGCACCCCCCTCGGAGTCCTGATCAACGGCGCCGTGTCCAGCCGCGTCTTCGGCATCCTGCTCGGCGGGTTCGTCGCCGGCGTGGCGACGCTCGTGTGGTATCACGACCGCCGCACCCGACCTGGCATCCCCCACCACCAACTCCACCCGGGCGTGGTCGCGGTCGTCGGATTCGGCGTCGCAGTCGCGAGCGGGCTGGTCGGCGTCGGTGGTCCTTTACTCGCCGTACCCCTGCTAGTGATACTCCGCCTGCCCATCCTCTCCGCGCTCGCCGCCGCCCAAGCACAATCCGTCTTCATCGCCGGCGCTGGCACCCTAAGTTACCTCGCCGTCGGCGCGATCGACTGGCCGTTGGCCGCCGTGGTCGGCGTTCCCGAACTCGCCGGAGTGCTGCTGGGCTGGGTCATCGCCCGCGCTCTGCCCACCCGCACCCTTACCTACGCCCTCATCATCACCCTGTTCGGACTCGCCCCCTACCTCGCACTCCACGGCTGAACGCGACAAACCGCGACGAGGACCGCGCGTGTGCCGCAAGCGGAACCTCGGCGGGACGGCGCCACGACAGGATTCGGCGTCCCGCGGCGGGATCGGTTACCGGGTGGTGGTAGTGACCCGAGCGGCGATCGGGTGCCGTCCGGCGGCCTCGGTGACGCAGCCGCCATCGGGAACTCGAGGAGTTCGACATGGAGCTGGCCCTCGAGGCGCCTGACTCGGCGTTGGGCTTCGGCCATTCCGGCGGCGGTCCGGCGCAGGCGCATGTCGCCCGCCCGGGCGATCAGGATCTCCTCGCCCGCCTCCGCCCGCTCCACCAGCTTCGAGAACTGCGTCTACGCCGCGTGGATGTTGATCGCCTCAGCCACCGGCCGGCAGCCTAGTCCGCTCGTGGGCTGGCCGCCTGCTACTGCCCGGGGGCCCCGATCAGCGGGTCGTCGGCCCAGGCTTGGCGGACGCCGTGGCGTGCTTGGCGGACGGGGCGGTCCGCTTGGCGGCCGCGTCCCGGCGCGCGGGCTTGGAGTGCGCCAGCACCTGCGCCAGCAACGGCGGCCATTGCTCACGTAACGCCTCGTGCCCCATGAACAGCCCGAGGTGCCCCCCGCTGCTCAGACCGCGACGTACCTGGCTGGCCGGGGTGCCCGCGTAGTCGGCCAGCGCGAACACCTGATCGGGCGGCGTGATGTGGTCGGTGGCGCCGCCCAGCAGGTTGAGCGGCATCGTCAGCCGCCCCAGGTCGACGCGTTGATCGCCCACCTCGAGTGCCCCCCGGATCAGCTCGTTGTTGGCGAACAGATGGCGCACGATCCACAGGTAAAAGCCGCCCGGGATGTCCTGCGTGTGCTTGAACCAGGCCTCGAACTCGCGATAGCGCGCGACGTACCGGGCGTCGTCGAGGTGTGCGAGCAGCTCGAGCTGGCGCGAGATCTCCGAGCCGGGAGCGATCATGATGAACCCGCTCAGCATGTGCTCGCCCTTGAGCACACCTTCGCCGGAGGCGACGAGGGCCTCATAAAAGGACAGATCGCCGCCCGGCGCGAGGCACCGGAGCACCTCGTGGATCACGGGCTCTCCGGCGTGGAAGTCAATCGGTGCGCCGGCGATCGTCAGCGTGTTGACCTTCTCCGGCGCCAGCGCCGCATAGATCGTCGCCAGCCAGCCTCCCTGGCAGTCGCCGATCAGGTTCACGCGCCCGCCGCAGTGTTCGATCGCGCGATCGATCACCGCCAGGTAGTCGTCGATCGTGGCTCCGGCCGTCTTCGGGCTCGCCCCGACCCAGTCCAGCGTGTACGCCCGCCGCAATCCTGAATCGAGGATCGCGCGCATCTGGCTCTGGTCCGGCGCGTAATCGACGATGCAGGAATCGTGGCCGGCCTGGGGCGGCAGCACCAGGGTCGCGACCAGGCCCCGCGGCGCCGAGCCGGCAGAGAAGTCACGCAGGCGCGCGACCGGCGTCTCGAACACGAGCTCGTGCTCCGACGCCCAGCCGGGGCGCCCCCGCTCGTTGAGCAGGGCGGCCCACCGGGACACGTCCAGCGGTCGGGGCGCGGTGCGCAATCCCGTCGTCATCAGCTTGGTCATCCCGGTGGCCGTGGCCGCGCAACCCTCCACCCAGGCGCCGAGCAGGCCGGCGTATGAGGGCGAGTACGACTCTGGTCGCTCCGACGCGCTGATCATGATGGTCACTCCAAGACGACGATGGCGCTGGTGGAATTCCACCAGCGCCATCGATTCTCTCAAATGCGGTTCTTGGGGCTACTTCAGCAGCGTGCGAGCGGTGCTCGTGTAGGAGCCGGCGAGCTCGCGCGTGAAGTCGGCCTGCGCCTCGATCAGGTCGCGCAGCCACTGCTGCTGGGTGGCGTGGGCGATCCGACGCTCGAGCTCGACCGTGTGGTCGACCGCCTTCTCGTAAGTGTCGAGGTAGAGGCTGCCGGCCTTGCGAGCGGCGGCGGCGAACTGCTCGCCGGCCTCGCCGGCGCGGTCAAACGCGGCGTCAAAGGTCGGAATCGAAGCCTTGCTCTGAGTCTGGGTGGCCATGATCGCTCCTGGTCGTCTTGGGGTTCGGCGGTCTGATTGCCTGCTTGCAGATTAGCAGCTTCGTTGCAAACACGCAAGCGGCTTGGCGCGGCCCGCCGAGCGCCGAGCGGGGGTGGTTCCGGCTAACCTTGCCACAACCGTGTCAAGGTTGGGTAGGATCTCCCGGATGCGAGATTTCCTGGCCGCCACGCGCGAGCGAACGATCGTCTACGACGGGGGCATGGGGGCCACGCTTGAGCAGTTCGATCTCAGCCTCGAGCGTGACTACCGCCTACCGGGCCGTTGCCACGAGGCGCTGGTGCTCAACCGCCCTGACGTGATCGAGGGCGTCCACGCCTCGATGCTCGACGCGGGCGCCGAGGTCCTGGAGACCGATACGTTCCAGGCCTCGCGGTGCAAGCTGGCTGAGTGGGGCCTCGACGCCCACACGTACGAGATCAACCTCAAGGCGGCCCAGATAGCCCGCCGGGCGGCCGGCGAGCGCCGGTTCGTCGCCGGCGCGATCGGGCCGACCGGCTTTCTGCCCGCCTCAGACGATCCGACCCTGGGCGCGATCAGCTTCGCCGAACTGGTGCAGGTGTTCGCCGAGCAGGCCACGGGACTGCTGGCCGGCGGCGTCGACCTGGTGATCATCGAGACCGCCCAGGACATCCTCGAGCTCAAGGCGGCGGTCTTCGCAGTGCGCCGCGCCGCTCTCGAGCTGAACCGCTCGGTGCCGATCCAGTGCAGCGTCTCGCTCCTTCCCCAGGGCGGCAAGATGCTGCTCGGGACCGACATCAGCGCCGTGCTGGCCACCCTGGAGGCGCTCGACGTCGACGCGATCGGGCTCAACTGCTCCACCGGCCCGGAGGACATGCGCGACGCGATCCGCTTTCTAGGTGAATATTGCCCGGTTCCGGTCCATTGCATCCCGAACGCCGGTCTGCCGATCCAGGGCCCCAACGGGGAGACGATCTTCCCCGCCCAGCCCGAGCCGCTCGCCGACGCGCTGGGCGAGTTCGTCGACCGCTACGGAGTCTCGATCGTCGGTGGCTGCTGCGGCACGACCCCGGATCACATCCGCGCGATCGCCGAGCGCGTATCCGGACGCGTTCCGGGCGCCCGGCCGGCCCCCCGGCCGCCCCACGTCAGCTCGATGATCGCCGCCACCCCGCTGGCCCAGGACCCCAGCCCGACGCTCATAGGCGAACGGGTGAATTCACAAGGTTCCCGTAAAGCTAAGGAGCTGCTCTTGGCCGACGACTACGACGGGCTGCTGATCGTCGCCGAAGATCAGGTCACCGGAGGCGCCCACGTGCTCGACGTGTGCGTGGCGCTGACCGAGCGCCAGGACGAGGCCGAGCAGATGAGTCAGATCGTGAAGAAGATCTCCCTGTCTCAGCCTGCGCCGATCCAGGTCGACTCGACCGAGCCCGACGTGATCGATGCCGCCCTGCAGCAGATCCCCGGGCGGGCGATCGTCAACTCCGTCAACCTCGAGGCCGGGCGCGCCAAGCTCGATCGGGTCGTCCCGCTGGCCAAAGCGCACGGCGCGGCGCTGATCGCCCTGACGATCGACGAGGTGGGCATGGCCAAGACCGCCGAGCGCAAGCTCGAGGTCGCCCGGCGGGTCACCCAGCTGTGCTGCGAGGAGCACGGCTTCGATCGCCAAGCGCTGATCTTCGACTGCCTGACCTTCACGCTGACCACCGGTGACCCCGAATGGCGTCCGAGCGCTGTGGCGACGATCGACGGGATCCGCGAGATCAAGGCCCAGATCCCGGGGGTCAAGACCTCGCTCGGCGTCTCAAACGTGAGCTTCGGCGTCGGCGTACCGGCCCGGTCGGTGCTCAACAGCGTGTTCCTGCACCACTGCGTCGAGGCCGGACTGGACCTGGCGATGGTCAACCCCAACCACATCACCCCCTACGGCGAGATCTCCGAGTCCGAGCGCGAGCTCGCCGACGACCTCGTGTTCGATCGTCGTGAGGACGCGCTTGAGCGGTTCATCGCCCATTTCGAGAGCAAGAGCTCCGACGCGGACGAGCCGGGTGCGATGGCGGCCGACCCGACCGCGGGGATGGAGCCCGAGGAGGCTCTGCACTTCCACATCCTGCGCCGCAAGAAGGAGGGCGTCGAGGCGTGGATCGACGCCAGCGTGGAGAAGATCGGCGCCGTGCCGACGCTCAACCAGGTGCTGCTGCCGGCGATGAAGGAGGTCGGGGACAAGTTCGGCGCCGGCGAGCTGATCCTCCCGTTCGTGCTGCAGTCGGCCGAGGTGATGAAGCGCGCGGTGGCCCGGCTGGAGCTCTACCTGGACAAGCTCGAGGGCTATACCAAGGGCACGGTGGTGATCGCCACCGTGTTCGGCGACGTCCACGACATCGGCAAGTCGCTGGTCAACACGATCCTGACCAACAACGGATACACGGTGGTCGATCTCGGCAAGCAGGTCCCGATCTCGACAATCCTGGATGCCGCCGTCGAGCACGACGCCACCGCGATCGGGCTCTCCGCGCTGCTCGTCTCGACCTCCAAGCAGATGCCGGCCTGCGTGCAGGAGCTACACCAGCGTGAGCTCGGGTTCCCGGTGCTGATTGGCGGCGCCGCGATCAATCGCAACTTCGGGCTGCGGATCCTGTATCCGAACGGCGCCGACTCCGACGACGTCTACGCGCCCGGGGTGTTCTACTGCAAGGACGCGTTCGAGGGACTGGCCAAGATGGACCAGCTGATCGACTCAGAGAAGAGGGGCGCCCTGGTGTCCAAGACCCAGACCGCGGCCCGCAAGTTGCGTGAGGCACCGCCGGCACCAGTCGACGACGGGCCCGAGGTGACCGACGACTCGGTCCGCAGCGCCGCGCGGGTCGACAACCCCGTGCCGGCGCCACCGTTCTGGGGGGCTCGCGAGCTCGAGGTTTCGCTGGACGAGGTCTACCGCCATCTCGACACGCACGTGCTGTTCAAGCTGCACTGGGGCGGCCGAGGCGTCAAGGGCGATGACTGGGCCAAGCTGCTGCGGGAGGACTTCCAGCCCCGGCTCGAGCGCATGTGGAGCGAGCAGACCTACCTGCGTCCGCGCGCGCTGCTGGGTTACTTCCCCTGCAACTCAGCCGGCAATGAGTTGATCGTCTGGGATCCCGACGCGCCCGGCGAGCGCGAGCTCGAGCGCCTGGCCTTTCCTCGCCAGCCCAAGCACGACCGGATCTGCCTGGGCGACTTCTACCGCCCCGTGAATTCGGCTCATCCCGCCGACCTCGATGTCGTGGCCCTGCAGGCCGTCACGGCCGGCGAGGAGGTGACCCAGCTGATGGCGAGCCTGGAGACCGACGGGGAGTTCGCCGAGCAGCTGTTCGTCCACGGCCTGGGAGTGCAGACGGCCGAGGGTATGGCGGAGTGGCTGCACGCCCGCGTGCGCAGCGAGTTGGGAATCGAGCCGAGCCAGGGTCGGCGCTACTCGTGGGGCTATCCCTCCTGTCCCGAGCAGTCAGAGCTCGCCAAGGTCTTCAGACTGCTCGACGCTCCGTCGGTCGGGCTGCGCCTGTCCGGCGGTTACGCGATCGAGCCCGAGCAGTCGACGCTGGCGATCGTCGCCCACCACCCCCAGGCGGTGTACTTCGGGATGCGGTCGGGCGCGCTGCCGCGGACCGCCAAGCAGGCCAGCGACGAGCTGGTCGCCGGGACCGAGAAGGACCCGACTCGGCAGGCGGTGCTGCCAGACGCGGATCCGGCGCTGGTCCCCAGCGCGTCCTGAGGCTCGGCGCGCCTGGCTCCACCGCCAGGCGGATCCACTAACCCTCGGCCTCGAGCGACTGACCGCGCCGGCCCGCCGCGCTGCGGGGACGACGCGCGGGCAGCCTGACCGGCGCGGTCTGCATCGCCCGCAGCCGAACCTCGCGCCAGGACATGCCCTCCTTGAGCAGTGCGGGCGTGCCCATCAGGATCGCCGTCGAGACCTCGACGGCCTGGAGGATGACGCCGAAGGCAACACCGGTACCGAGGCCGACATGCCAGCCGGCGTGCAGGACGGTCGCGCACGCGGCCTGAAAGACGCCGAGGTTGGCCGGGGTGGCCGGCAGCACCGCGGTGACGTTGACCGCGAACAGGACCGCTGCCGCGGCACCCAGGCCGGCCTGGTGACTGAGCCCGAGCGCCACCAGCAGCACATAGCAGGACAGCCATTGCAGGGCCCAGGCGCCGAACTGCGTCAGCGCCGCTGCGGCGCCCAGACGCGGGAGCCGGAACACGGCCAGCCCGGCGCGCACGCGGGTCATCGCCCGCCGAGCCTGCGCCAGCAGCGTGTGCAGGCGCCCGAAGCGTGACCCGGGGCCGCCGTGACGGAGCACCACCGGGGCGAGCAGTACGAGCGCCAGCAGCGCGACCGGGGCGACGGCCGCGATCACGAGCGCGCCCTGATGGCCGCTGAACAGATCCACGGAAGAGAACATCACCACGCCGAGCACGGCCAGGGCGACGATGTTGAGCAACGTCTGTGAGACGAGCGTACCCAGCACAACGGGGAGGTTCTCCCGGGGCCGGCCGGTCCGCCGGGCGACCACCAGCGCCCGCGAAGGCTCCCCCAGCCGAGCCGGCAGCGTCGATGACATGAGCACGCCGATGAAGGTCCCCTGCATCGCATCGGCGAGCCGGATCCGCGCGTCAGGCAGAGCCGCGCGCAGGATCGCGTGCCAGGAGAACGCCCGCAGCAGCATTGCGCCGCACATCAGCCCGAGCCCGAGCACAACGTAGGACGGGCTCGAGTTGATCAACGCGTTGGTGATGTTGTCCAGCCCGATCTTGTTCAGCGCCAGGATCGCCAGCAGGATCCCGGCCACCGAGATGGCGGCCACCGCGCCGCGCCGCGCGAAGGCGGCGACCGGGCTGCGTCCGGTCGGCAGCGGCGGCTCGAGGCTGGGCAAGCGCCGGGGCGGGATGCGCGGCTTGAGATCCGCCCCGCGTAGACCGGCGCCGACCGCGACACGACGGCCCAGGCCCTGCGGCTCGGGCGTCGCGATCGCGTCCTGGTAGGCCTCCATCACCTCGCCGGCCACTCGCGACCAGGCGAACCGTTGCACGTCGCGGGCCGCCGCCCGGGCCATCTCGGCCCGCCGCGCGGGCTCGTCCCAGAGGTCGCGTAGGGCCAGGGCCAGCGCCTGTGCATCGGCCGGCGGCACCAGCATCCCGTCGACACCGTTGCGGACCACGTCCCGGTAGCCGGCGATATCGGAGGCGACGACCGGCGTCCCGGCCGCGAACGCCTCGGTCAGAACCATCCCGAAGCTCTCGCCCCGCAGCGACGGTGCGCAGAGGACGTCGGCCCGGGCCAGTTCTGAGCGCTTGCTCAGATCGTCGACCTTGCCGAGGACGCGCACGCCACGGTCATCGAGCAGCAGCGGCGCGAGCTCCTCCGGCGATGGACCGATCACGGTCAGCTCGGCCGGGATGTGCTCACGCAGCGCCTCGAATGCGCGCAGCAACAGCGGCAGACCCTTGCGCTCGACCGATTGGCCGACGAACACGATCCGCAGCCGGTCGCCCTGTGCTCGCCTTCCCGCGCCGGCCAGTGCCTCGCAGTCGAGGTGAACACCGTTGGGGATCACGCGATAGTGGCCGCCGAAGAACCGTCTCCCGGTCCACGCGGCGGCCTCTGAGACGGCGATCCGGACGTGGAGTCGGTTGAGAACGCGCCGGGCGCCCATCACGTTGGCCAGCCCGTTGGAGACCTTGTTCTCGGTGTAGGTGTGAAACGTGCCGACCAGCGGCAGCCGCGTCCAGTCGGTCGCCACCCAGCCTGACAGCGGGACCACCGGCTCGTGGATGTGGACTACGTCGTAGTTGCCGGTCCGCAGTTCGTGGTGCATGGTGGCGACGCCGTAAGGTGTGATCGAGACGTTCGACACCGCGCCGTTGGCCTTGAAGCCGACCGTGCGCCCCAGCGAGATCAGGTAGTCGGGGGCCGGCAGGGGCTGCGGGTTGGCCCCGCGGTGCAGCACGGCCGCGAACGTGTCGGCGGGGTCATAAGGGGCGAGCACCCTCACGTGGTGGCCGTCCTCGACGAAGCGCTCGGCGAGCGCTTCGATGTGCCTCGTCACCCCTCCGGGATACGTCCAGGAGTACGGCGACACCAAGGCGATCCGCATCGATCCCATTCTACTTCTACCCCGGGCCGGCGGTGGGGTTTCCGTCGCTTATCATCTTCTCAGGGTGAAGGTCCGTCATTTCGTCAAGTACACCTTCTTGCGGGTCGATCCGGCCTGGCGGCGCCTGGACGACGAGCAGCGCACCGCGGACAAGCGCGAGTTCATCGCCGCTTGCGAGGACTTCGGAGACGGGCACCTGCTGCGTGCCTTCTCGTTGGTCGGGACGCGCGGCGACGCCGACATGCTGTTGCTCTCCCAGGCCCAGAACCTGGATCGGATCCACGAGTTTCACGTCGTCCTCGCACAGAGCGGACTGATGAAGTGGTGCACCGTCCCCTATTCGCTGCTCGCCATGACCAAGCCATCGGAGTACTCCGATGAGTCGCGTCTTGAAGTTCGACCCGCGCACGGCAAGTACCTGTTCGTCTACCCGTTCGTAAAGACGCGGGCCTGGTATCTGCTGCCCGCTGATGAGCGCTGGCGGATCATGCAGGAGCACATCCGGCTGGGGCGCGAGTACCCGTCGATCGATCTCAACACCAGTTACTCGTTCGGCCTCGACGACCAGGAGTTCGTGGTCGCCTTCGAGTCCGACAACCCGGCCGACTTCGTGGACCTCGTCCAGCGCCTGCGGACCACCGAGTCCAGCGCCTACACGCTGCGCGACACCCCCACCTTCACGTGCATCTCGTGCTCTGTGGAGCGCGCGCTCGGCGCGCTCGACGGTGCCGCGATGACGCTCGCCGGCACGCCCTGACCCCGGGTCATCGAGGCGAATAGCGCGGTCGCCCGCCGGCGCTCGGCAAGCGACTAAGCTCGCCCCCGTGCCGGCCGCCCGCCAGCCCACCCAGCCGCCGCAGGAGGCCCTCGAGCAGCTGCGGGCGAGCGACCCCGTCCTGGGGGGGCTGATCGACCAGGTCGGTACCGAAGGAATCGGCGACACCAGCCGCGAGCGCCCCTCAGACCACTACGGGGCGATGGTGCGCTCGATCGTCGGGCAGCAGCTCTCGACCCAGGCCGCCCGCGCGATCTACCAGCGACTCATCGAGCGCTTCAATGGTCGCGCCCCCACCCCGGATGAGGTGCTGGCCGAAGACCCTGAGCAGCTGCGCGCGGCCGCCGGACTGTCTCGAGCCAAGGTCGGGTTCCTGCGCTCGTTGGCCGAGCACGTGCTCGACGGATCACTCGAGCTGCACAAGCTGGGTCGGCTCTCAGACGAGCAGGTGATCGAGGAACTGGTGGCGATCAAGGGCATCGGGCTGTGGACCGCCCACATGTTCCTGATGTTCCACCTCAAGCGTCCAGACGTGCTGGCGGTCGGGGATCTGGGCATCCGCAAGGCGGTCATGCTCGCCTACGGTCTGCCGGAGCTTCCGGGTCCGGCGCAGATCGAGTCCATCGCCGAGCCGTGGCGTCCGCATCGGACGCTGGCGTGCGAGTTCCTCTGGCGCCTGCTCGATGCGAAGCCGGTCTGACCCACCGGGACGGCGGGGTCCGAACCGGGGCAACGAACTGCAACGGCCAGCCAAGGGGCGGCCCGCGCGAGCTCCTTGGTCAAACGCGCTCGCCGCAAACGGCGAGCGCGTCAGACGGCGGAGACTTCTTCCTCTTCGGCGACGCGGAACGAGGAGCCGCAGCCACAGGCGGCGATCACGTTGGGGTTCTCGACCTTGAAGCCGGCGCCCTGGAGGCCGTCGACGAAGTCGATCACCGAACCGTGAACGTACGGAAGGCTCGGGGTATCGACCAGCAGCCGGATCCCCTTGTCCTCGAACACCTCGTCGTTGTCACGCTGCTCGTCGAAGGCGAGCGCATATTGAAAGCCCGAGCAGCCGCCGCCCCTCACGCCGACCCGGAGCCCCGCAGTGTCAGCCGCGGTGGCCTGGGTCGAGAGGAACTCGCGGACCTTCTCGGCGCCTTTATCGGTGAGAGTGATCATGCTTGCAAAAGTATAGCTTGGACGCCCCGGGCAGGCACCTCGGTACGCTAGAGGGGTGTCCGCAACTCCAGAGGAGCTGAAGTCACGGATCGAGGCCGGAATCCCCGGCGCGGTGGCGGCCGTCACCGGCGACGGTCATCATTTCAACGCGATCGTGCGCGCGTCGGCGTTCGCCGGCCTGCCGCGCATCGCACAGCACCGCCTGGTCTATGACGTGTTCGGCTCGGAGCTGGGTGACCGCATCCACGCACTCTCAATTCAAACAACAGTGGAGGACACCCGATGAGCGACGAAGCCAAGAACCCGATGCGCGAAGCACTCCAGGAGGCGATCGCCGAGAACCCGGTGATCCTGTTCATGAAGGGCAATCCAGAGGCGCCGGCCTGCGGCTTCTCGGCCCGAACGGTGGCGATCCTGCAATCGCTCGGCACCCAGTTCGCCGCGGTCGACATCCTGCCCGATCCTCGCATCCGCCAGGAGCTGTCGGCGATCTCGCAGTGGCCGACGATCCCGCAGCTGTTCGTCGGCGGTGAGCTGCTCGGTGGCTGCGACATCGTCTCCGAGATGTATGAGTCAGGCGAGCTGGGGCAGACGCTCGGACTCGAGCCCGCCGAGCCCGTGGCACCCGAAGCGGCGGCGGTGCAGTCTGCTCCCCTGTCGATCGAGAACCGCCTGTAGCGAGGTTGGCGAGTGGGAGGTCGGTCAGCGCCGCCGACCGAGGTGAGACGAGGATAGGTAAGCGCCGTTCCTACCGGGACGGCTGGGCCGGCGTCTCAGGCTCCGCGGCGCCGGCGGCTCGCCGATACTCGAGGTGCTCGACGATCCGCCGCGAGTCACAGATGACCTCGCCGTCGAGCACGATCATCGGAACGCGCTTCTGCCCGCTCAGGGCCTGGACCTCGGGGCGGCGTGATCGGCGCTGGGGCACCACGACCGACTCAAACGCGACCCCATCCCGGCGCAGCGCTCGCGCGACCTTGCCGCAGGGGCAGAGCCAGTCCGTCGGCGTGTTGCAGCGATACAGGGTGGCCACGGCTTGAGATGACGATACGCCGTGGCGCCCGACGCGGCGCAGGGCGGCGCCGGCGAGCCGCTGTGACGAGCGTGCGGGTCACCTTCAGCCGGACAAGTCCAGAACGACCGCGAGAGGGTGAAGGCTTGCGGTAGGGTGCCAGCCGGATGACCCCAGCATGAGCGTCGCGATCGTGTCTGACAGCTGCCACTACCTCCCGCGCGAGCTCATCGCCGAGCAGGAGATCCACGAGGTCAGCCTGTACGTGCACTGGCCCGAGGGCGCGGTCCGGGAGGCCGAGATCACCGATTACAACGCCTATTACACGCGGCTGGGCTCGGTCGCGGAGCTGCCGAGCACTTCGCAACCGTCGATCGGTGACTTCCTCGCCGTCTACGAGCCGCTGCTCGACGCCGGCCGGGAGATCGTCTCGATCCACCTCGCCGGCGGCATGTCAGGCACCGTCCGCTCGGCCGAGCAGGCGCGCGAGCAGCTCGGCGAGCGGGCCGCTTCAGTCCACGTGCTCGATTCGGCCACCGCCTGCGGCGGGGAGGGCCTGGTCGTCCTCGCCGCGGCCGCGGCCGCGCGCTCTGGCAACGACGGCGCGGGCGTCGTCACCCGGGCCAGGGAGGCCCGAGCTCGGCTGAAGATGTGGTTCGCGATCGACACGCTCGAGTACCTGCGGCGCGGCGGCCGGATCGCGGGCGCTCAGGCGTGGCTGGGCTCGGCGCTCAAGATCAAGCCGATCCTCACCGTCGAATCCCAGATCACGCCGGTCGAACGAGTACGCACCTCGCGGCGGGCATTTGAGCGGATGGTCGACCTGCTGCGCAGCCGCAGTGAGGACGGCGCCGACGCCTGGATGGTCCAGCACATCCAGGCCCCGCGCGAGGCCGCGGAGCTGGCTGCGCGGGGGACCGAGATCTTCGGCGTCCCGCCGCGGGTCATCTCGGAGATCGGACCGGTGATCGGCACCCACGTCGGCCCCGGTCTGCTGGGCGCCGGTGGCTTGCCGAGCTCGTTCTTGAGCTAACGGCGCCTGCGGCGACGGCCGAACGTCAGCGCGCCGATCGCGGCGATCCCGCCGCCGAGCACGAACCCGGCGACGCCGGCGCCGATCAGGACCTGCGGCTCGTAGCGGCGCAGCTGCGAGCGCCAATCGGTCAGCTTGACCACCTCGACGCGGAGCCTCTCGACCGCGGTGCCGAGCTCCTTGCGGTTGGTCTCGATCGAAGCTCTGATCTCCTCGGGGGCGCGGGCGGCCATCAGGAGTCAGCTCCGGGCTTTACGGTCTCGCGGATCTTCTTGGCCTCTTCGATCGCCATCGTCGGCTTGGGCGCGCCCGCCTTGAGCTTGCGCCAGGCGAACAGGAACGCCCCCGCGGCGAGGACGAGCAGCACGACCATCACGATCAGGAAGCCGAGCCACAAGCTGCTGAACGCCGAGTTCAGTCCCCAGGCGATGGTCAGCAGCACGAACACGAGCGCGAACACGCCGAACACCGCCCCGACCGCCACCGCTGCTGCACCGCGGGCGAGGCTCGACACCTTGGTGGTCATCTCGGCCTTGGCGAGCTCGATCTCCTCGCGGACGAGCGCGGACATGCGCTCCGAGATCTCGGTCAGCGCGGCCGCGATGTTGTCGTTCTCAGCCGGCAAGGCGCTTCAGGGTCAGGGCGAGGACGAGGCCACCGGCAAACGCCCCACCGACTTTCAGCTCGGGGCGCTCGGATGAGGCGGCGGCGGCCTCGAAGGGCGGCGGCGGCAGCGGGACACCGGGAGGGGGCGGCGCCGGCTGGGTGGCGACGCGAGGCTCGGATGGGGCGCCGGCCGCAGACCCGGATAGGGCGCCGGCCGCAGACCCGGCGGGACCAGGCGAGTGGGGCGTCAGATCAACCGGGGCTGGCGCGGGCGCGTTCGCGGTCGGCGACGGATCTACCGGTGCCCATGCCCCGCGGCCGGAGTCCGACTCGCTCGTCTGATCGGCGAGCGTCGGTGGATCGGTCTCGCGCGCGGCCGACGAGTCGACCGCGGTCGACGGCTCGGGCGGCTCAGAGGGCTGCGACGGGTCGCTCACTCCGGAGGCTCTTCGCCGAACACGCGCATCCAGACCAACGTGGCCAGCCGCGTTGAGACGAGGCTGGTCAGCGCGCCGATCCCGGCCAGCAGCCCGGACCACATCAGTCGTTTCACCAGTGGGCTCTCCGTCATCCGGTGGTCATTGAAGCAGACTCGCCCGCTGCCCAGGATGCAGAGGGGTTGACGCCTGGAGTTCGAGGCCCCGGCAGATCGTCTCCACGATCATCGACTTGGCGCGCTCGAGGGCAGGCTCGCCGACTGGCACGCTGTCGAAGATCCAGCCCGTCAGCACCTGCTCGACTGACCCATAAAAGGCCTGGGCGGCGAACTCCGGGGTCACCTCGGTATGAAACTGACCCTCGGCCTGAGCGCGCTTGACGATCGCCGCGATTCCCGCGTAGGCCTCGCGGATCTTGGCCAGGTGCGTGAGCCCGAACGTGTTGGCGGCGCGCGTGACCTCGACGATGATCACCTTCATCAGCTCGGGGTCGTGACGATAGGAGTCGATGATGAAGGCGGCGATCGCGTACAGCTTGTCGCGGCCCGAGCGCGACGAGGCGTCGGCATCGGCGATCGCGGCCAGCATCACATCCCACCGCTCGAGGAACAGGGTGTCGAGGATCTGCTCCTTGGAGGAGAAGTAGTGGTAGACCAGGCCGTAGGCCACCCCCGCCTCGTCGGCGATGTCCGATACCCGGCAGGTGTGAAAGCCCTGATCGGCGAACACCCGCACGGCGCCATCGAGGATCACGCGGCGCTTTTCGGTGGCGGCGGTCGTCACGGGCGCTCCCCCGCATACGCGGCCGAGCTCTCCCACACATAGGCGTCCGGGCGCCGCCGGGCGAGCGACGGAAGCCGGTTACGCACGTCCTCGAGCGTTGCGAAATCGAGCTCGGCGACGATCGCGGTCTCCACGTCGGGGGCGCAGGCCAGCACCAGACCCCACGGATCGACGATCAGCGAGCGGCCACCGGAGCGCAGATTCCCCGGATGATGGCCGATCTGATTCGGCGCGAGCACGAAGCACTGGTTCTCGATCGCCCGGGCTCGGACCAGCACCTCCCAATGGTCACGCGTGGTCGGCAGGGTGAAGGCGCTCGGCACGGTGACCACCAGCGCCCCCCGGAGGGCCAGAATCCGGTACAGCTCGGGGAAACGCAGGTCGTAGCAGACGGTGAGCCCGAGCCGAGCCCCGCCGGCCAGCTCACCCAGCACCACCTCGTCCCCCGGCTCCTCGGTCGCCGACTCGGCGTACACGGCTCCGTCGACCTCGACGTCGAACAGGTGGATCTTGCGGTAGACCGCCTTCAGCTTCCCGTCGGGTCCGACGTGGACGCTGGTGTTGGCCCCCTTCTCCTGGCCGGGGATGCGCTCGAACATCGACCCGGCGAGCAGGTCGATGCCCAGCTCAGCGGCTGTCGCGCGGGCCCACGAGATCGCTTGGCCATCGAGCGTCTGGGCTCCCGCCAGCATCTGATCGCGGGTGCCCAGTACGGTCCACTTCTCCGGCAGGGCCACGAGCTCGGCTCCGAGCGAGGCGGCTTCTCGAACGAGCCGGTCGGCCGTCTGGAGGTTGCGGTCTGGGTCACCGCCGGCGTTGAGTTGGAGCGCGGCTGCGCGCACGGTATGCCTCCTGGTGAGCGGCTGATTGACTGGTCAGTCAAGCTGGAGGATACGCCGTCCGGCCAGGCTCTCGCACCGCCGGCGACGCAGCGCCTAGGATCGCCTGAACGAGCGTCGATGCCAACGGTAGCCTGTCTTGGTTCTCAACTCCCCTACCGCGGCGTGTTCGGGGCCGCGCGGCCGGCATGCCTGGGGGCGGTCGCGCTGCCACCCGGGCCGATGCCCTCTCACCATGCGGGGCGCCCGCTCAAGGCGTGGCGGTACATAGGCGTCTTTGGCCCGGAGCTGATGCTGTGCCTGGGCTCGGTCCGGATCGGCCCGGGCCGCCAGTCGTTCTGGGCCATCTGGGACCGGGACGCACGGCGGTGGCACGAGCGAACTCGCTACTACGAGCGTCACACCCGCTGGAGCTGGTGCGCCGGGCTGGGCCACGTCCAGGACGGACGCGAGCTGGCGTGGAGCCTCGTGCGGGGGGTCAACGACCCGCCGCGCGACAGCGAGCGCACGATCTGGATCGACGGCGTCGCCCGCGAGGCACCGCCGGTTCGCTTCGACGGCGGCCTGACCGGTGTCGGCGGCCTGCGCTTCAGCGCCGAGGCGTCGCGCGAGCGGCGGGAGCTGCTCGTGCGCAGCACCTACCGACAGCCGTTCGGGCGCTTCGTCGGTGAGCTACCTGGGGGTCTCGAGCTGGCCGAGGGCTACGGCGTGATGGAGGAACACGACGTCTGGTGGTAGGCGTTCAGGCGCTCTGGGCGTCCCGGGCGCCGCGCTGACGGCGCAGCTCGGCCAGCAGCAGCTTGGAGTGCATCGCCCCGATCAGCTCGCGCAGCGGGTCGGCGCCCGAGGAGATAATCGCGACCGCACGATCGACATCGACCTCGCCGGCCAGGCGGTCGAGCAGCACTCGCACCTCCTCCTGCACCAGAGGAGCGAGCGCCTCGCGGTAGCGCAGGGTGTCGTAGACGGTGAACCCGATCGCCTCCTCATAGCCGCCGGCCCGAAAGCGGGAGATCGCCTCGATGATCGCCACGTCGTCGGCGTCGTATCCGCGTGCGCCGGGCGTCAGCACCTCGAGCTCCTCGAGTCGGCGCAGCACGTTGGCCGGCACGTCGTAGGTGCCGAGCACGGCGCCGCGCGACACTCGGCCCGTTTCGCCCGCCTCGATCGCGCGCTCGAGGATCCGATCCTCGAGCTCGATCACGCGGGCCGCCCGCTCCGGATCGTCATCGATCACCTCGCGGATCACCCGCAGCGGCATGAAGCGCTCCTCCTGCAGGCGCTTGATCAGCCGGATCCGCCGCACGAAGCCCTCGGGGTAGTAGGCCATGTTGCGGCTGGTGCGACGCACGTCGCGCTCTGAACCGAGCAGCCCCTCTCGCAGGTAGTGCTTGATCGTGCCCGCGCTGACGCCCGAGCGCTCAGCCAGCTCGGACATCTTGAGCATCGCGGAGGAGTCCATCTCAGCTGCTGATGAACGAGCTCGTCGAGCCCTCCGCCGCCCCGGCGATCGCCCCGGATTCGTGCAGCTCGGCCAGCTGGGCCGCCGTGAAGCCGGCTGCGCTGAGCACCTCGTCGGTGTGCTCGCCCAGCGCGGGTCCGGGGGCCCGCGACGGATCGCCGGGGGTCCGGCTCAGCTTGATCGGCAGACCGAGCAGCCGAACCGGCTGCGTCGCCCCGGGCTGCGCGAGCGTCACCACCATCTCACGCGCCCGGACCAGCTCTGAGTCCAGGCTCTCGTCGAGCCCGAGCACCGGCTCCAGGCAGCAGTCGTGCTCGGAGGCGAACGCGCGCCACTGCTCGCGCGTGCGCCGGCGAAAGATCTCGGTCACGGCGTCGTGAGACTCCGACCCCGGGGCGTCGAACGCGTGGTCGACCAGGTCCGGGCGCCCCACGCCGTGACACCACGCCGACCAGAACTTCGGCTCCAGCGCACCCAGGGTCACGTAGCCGTCGGCACATTCATACGGCCGGTAGCAGTTGTAGCGCCCGGCCAGCCCGAGCTCGCCCCGCTGTGGCGCGCGCCCGGTGGCGAGCGTCTCGGCCGCCAGCATGGCCAGCCACGACAGGGCACCGTCGAACATCGAGCAGTCGACGAGCTGTCCGAGCCCGGAACGCTCGCGCTCGCGCAGCGCGACCAGGATCCCGACCGCCGCCATCAGCGCGCCGCCGCCGAGGTCGGCGATCTGGCCGGCCGCCTGCACCGGCGGCCCGTCGCGCTCGCCGGTCAGCCCGAGCAGCCCGTTGAGCCCCAGGTAATTCATGTCGTGCCCGGAGCGAGCGCGGTTGGGGCCGTCCTGGCCGTAGCCGCTGATCGCGCAGTAGACCAACCCGGGATTCTCCGCGCGCAGGCGCTCATAGCCGACCCCGAGTCGGTCCAGGACCCCGGGCCGAAAGGATTCCAGCAGCACGTCGGCGTCGCGGACCAGAGCCAGCAGCACCTCCTGACCGGGGCCGGACTTGAGGTCGAGGCGAATCGAGCGCTTGCCCCGGTTCAAGGACAGAAACAGCGCGCTGCGAGCGCTGTCGTGCGCGCCCTCGTAGTAGGGCGGCGCCCAGCGGATGTAGTCGCCCGGGCCGGTGTCCTCGACCTTGATCACGTCGGCGCCGAAGTCGGCCAGCAGCAGCGAGCAGAAGCCCCCGGGCAGCAGGCGGCTGAGATCGAGCACCTTGAGCCCGGCGAGCGGCAGCTCACTCACGCGCGGTGCGCCTCCCGCGGCCGGCTCTCGATTCCCAGCAGCCCCCGGGCCTCCTCCACGGTGGCCGAGCGCCGACCGCAGTCGGTGGTCATCTGCCGCGCCTTGGCGATCAGCTCGCCGTTGGAGCGCGCCATCGTCCCGTCGGGCAGATAGAAGTTGTCCTCGACGCCGACGCGGATCGAGCCCCCCAGGGTCAGCGCTGCGGCGACCAGCATCCACTGCTCGCGACCGATCCCGATCACCCCCCAGTGATGTTCTCCAGCCGGCAGGTTGTCCGCCATCGCGGCCAGGTTGCCGGCGCTGGCCGGCACGCCCCCGACGACCCCCATCACGAAGTCGGCGTGCAGCGGCGCGTCGAGCAGCCCCATGTCGACCAGGGGCGCCAACGACCCGACGTGGCCCAGATCGAAGCATTCGTGCTCGGGCTTGATCTGCAGCCGGCGCATCGCCTCCAGCAGCTCGATGATCTCGTCAAACGGGTTGGCGAACACGAACTTGAACACGAAGTCCTTGCGCGAGCGCGAGTACTTGGCGTAGTTGAGCGAGCCCATGTTCAGCGCGGCGACCGCCGGTCGGCAGGCCTCCAGGTAGGCGATCCGCTTGGAGACCGCCACCCCGACCGTCCCGGTGGAGAAGTTGATGATCGCCTGCTCGCCCACCTCAGCGACGATCGCTCCCTGGATGGCCGCGAAGTCCTCCACCTCATAGCTCGGCGTCCCGTCGGGCCGGCGGGCGTGGATGTGGATCTGGACGCCGCCTTCGTCGACGATCCGGCGCGCCTCGGCGGCGTACTCCTCGGGCGTGTAGGGAATCGCCGGACACTGGGCACGATTGGCGATCGCCCCCGAGATCGCGCAGGTGATGATCACCGGGTCCTCGAGGCTCATACCGGCACCACGCCCGAGCGCTTCCAGGGTCGCTCCACCCGCTTGCCGGACGCCATCTCCAAGCCGCGACAGATGGTCAGGCGCGTCTCGCGCGGATCGATCACGTCGTCGATCATGTCGTTGCCGGCCGCGACGTAGACGTCGATGATCTTGCGGAACCCGTCGATCAGCTCCTGGCGCTTTGCGTCGGGATCCTCGGCCTCCTGGACCTGCTTGCGGAAGATGATCTCGACCGCGCCCTCGGCCCCCATCACGCTGATCTCGGCGCTCGGCCAGGCGACGATCAGGTCAGGCTCATAGGCCCGGCCGCACATCACGTAGTAGCCGGCGCCGTAGGCCTTGCGGAGCACGACGGTGATCTTGGGCACCGTGGCGTTGGCGGTCGCATACAGCATCTTGGCGCCGTGGCGGATGATCCCCGCCTGCTCGACCTTGGTCCCGACCATGAAGCCGGGCACGTCCATCAGGTACACCAGCGGGATTCCGTAGGCGTTGCACAGGTTGATGAAGCGCGCCGCCTTGTCGGCCGAGTCGTTGTCGAGGATCCCGCCCAGCTGCTTGGGCTGGTTGGCCACGATGCCGGCAGGTCGGCCGCCGAAGCGGCCCAGGCAGGTGATGATCGTCTTGGCGAACTGGGGCTTGAGGTCGAAGTACGCGCCGTCGTCGACGATCCGCCGAATCACCTCGTACATGTCATACGGCTTGCGGTTGGACTCCGGGAGCACGTCGAGCAGCTCCTCGTCACCTCGATCGATCGGATCGTCGGTGGTCGTGATCGGGGGCGGCTGCTCGCAGTTCTGGGGGAAGTAGCTCAGATAGGCCTTGATCGACTCGATGCACTCGGCGTCATCGGCCACCTCCAGGTCTCCGACCCCGGACTTGCGGCAATGCACCCGAGAGCCGCCGAGCTCCTCCTGGGTGACGTCCTCTCCCACGGCGGCCCGCACCAGGTGCGGCCCGGCCAGCGCCATCGACCCGCGCCCCTTGACCATCGGCACGAAGTCGGCCAGCCCCGGGATGTACGCCGTGCCAGCCGCGCACGGACCCATCAGCGCGGCGACCTGGGGGATCACCCCGGAGTTGATCACCTCCTCGCGGAACAGGTGCCCACTACCGGCGAACAGCGAGCCCACCGCCTCTTGGATCCGCGCGCCGGCCGAGTCCAGCAGCCACACGAACGGGATCCGCTGGTTGCGCGCCAGCTCGCGCAGCCGGGTGACCTTTAGCTCACCGGTCATCCCCATCGAGCCGGCCATCACGGTGAAGTCGTAGGCCACGACCGCGGTCAGCCTGCCGTTGACCTTGCCGTATCCGGTGATCACGCCATCGGCCGGTGCTTGGCGGCCTTCCATCGACACCTGAGAGAAGTGCGGCCGGCCGTGCAGCCCGAGCTCGACGAAGGTCCCGGCGTCGATCAGCAGCGCCAGGCGTTCGCGGGCGGTCAGCTTGTCGCGCGCGTGCTGGGCGGCGATCTTCTCCTCGCCGCCCCCGAGCGCGATCTGCTCGCGCCGCGCGCGCAGGTCCTCGGCGAGCGGGCGCAGGAGGCTGGTGGCGGGGGTGTCGGTCGAGGCGTGCAGGCGGCGAGAGAGCGAGAAGTGAGACGTTCTACTTCTGACTCTGGCAGGAGCGGCCCCTCCGCGTCAAGCTTTCAGTTCGCCGGCTCGAAGCCGAGCTGCTGCGTGTCCGTCAGGTACGACGTGATCTATTCCTTTGAGCTCGGCAAAAGCGGGGTCGGCCGACACCAGCGCGGTTGCCCCGTGGCCGATCGCGGTGGCGCCGAGCACCGCGTCAAAGGCGCCGAGGCGCTCGCTTCGCTCGTACAGGATGAGTCCGCGGCGAAGATCGTCGGCGGTCACCTCGAGGAGTGGAGCCAGCAACGTTGCGAACGCGCCTCCGAGCAGGACTGCGTCAGCTCTCCCCCGTCGCCGGGCCCGGACATGAACGAACTCCTGGACGACCTCGGGTGTCGTCGTCGCCCTCAGCTGCCCACGCTCGACCCCATCGAACACCGCACGGCAGGGGTCTCGAAGTGGGTGCTCGGTACCCCGCGCATATACCAGCACCGTCGTATCGAGCACGATCATCCGTGGCGGCCGCGCAGCTGCTCGAGCTCCTCGCGCAGAGCCGCCGCTGGCTCCGGGACCTCCATGTCCGGGGCGGCGCGCAGCACGGCTGCCGCGGCTCGTCGCGCGCGATCCGAGCTCGGAAGCCCTCGATCTATGGCCTCGCGGACGACCGCGGCCACGGAGACGCCACGTTCCTCGGCCAACGCAGTGACGCGACGATGGCGATCCTCGTCCAGCAGGATCTGCAGGCGTCGCTCTAGCATGCTTATACTGTAGCATGTGTACGACCTTCGGTACCCGATAGTCCCGTTCCGGAAACGGGGCTAGCTGCTAGCGGCCCCTCCACTCGGGCTCGCGCTTCTCAAAGAACGCCTTGACGCCCTCCTGGATGTCCTCGGTCGAGAAGGCGATCGTCAGCTGCGAGCGCAGGAAGTCGATCGCGTCGGCGCAGGCCATGTCCTGCTGGCGGAAGATCGCGTCCTTGCCGAGCTTCATCAGGACCGGTGACTTGCGCGCCAGCTTCTCGGCCCAGGCCCCGACGGCGTCGTCGAACTCCGCGGCCGGCACGACCCGGTTGACGATCCCGATCCGCTCAGCCTCCGAGGCCGAGACCTGCTCACCGAGCAGCATCATCTCGGTCGTCTTCTTGCGTCCGACGTTGCGGTAGATCAGCGCCATGATCATGAACGGGAACAACCCGACGTTGATCTCGGGCGTGCCGAACCGCGCGCCCTCCTTGGCCACGATCAGGTCGCAGGCGAGCGCCAGACCCAGCGCGCCGGCCAGGACGTGCCCGCCGGCGGCGCAGATCGACGGCTTGCCGAGCTCGCCGAGCAGTCGGAAGACGCGCGGGAAGCGCTCGGTGGCGAAATGCTTTTGGACCAGCGCTAGGTCGTCGGAGAAGCCGCCCAGGTTGCCCCCGCTGGAGAACACCTTGTCATGGGTGGAGGCCAGCACCACGCAGCGCACGGCCTCGTCGTCGCGGGCGGATTCGAGGGCTGCGATCAGCTCGCCCAGCAGCTCGTCGGAGAGCGCGTTGCGGGTCTCGGGCTGATCGAGCGCGATCGTGGCCACGCCGGTGTCGGCGACGTCGTAGCGAATCGATTGGAAGGCCACAGCGCGAAGCCTACGTTCTTGGCGGGCGCGGAACGATGAGGGCCGAGATACGGCCCGTATTTCCCGTTTCTCGGCCATCATCTTGAGTTTCGCGGTCTCAGGCGGCGGTGAGAGCTGATGGTGAGGGGGCTGGCGTGATTTGTGGTGTGGTGGTCTGGGCGGGTGCTTGTGTCCAATATTCGTGGCGGATGAGTTCGCGGCGCAGCGC